>MLJW01000018.1_pt1 | contig 301113 bp, 260 predicted proteins | sample 888231 | NCBI WGS metagenome assembly MLJW01 (sample SAMN05788063, study PRJNA343431) | mine drainage metagenome | isolation source: sample collected from the inflow into an acid mine drainage treatment plant... | place: Germany: Lusatia, lignite mining district
AGCATCACCCTAAAAACTTTCCCTTTGCCAACAGCACAAACTTTTTTTACATCTTCGATCGATCTTGTTTCAACTTCTATTTTTAAACCAAGATGTTTGGTTTGAACATATTCGTACGCTTTATTAATTGCATTCTCAATTCCATCGGAATAATCGATATGATTATCTTTCAGCATGATCATATCGTACAAACCAAAACGATGATTGATGCCGCCACCAATTTTTACAGCTTCTTTTTCTAACAACCTGAAATTAGGAGTTGTTTTTCGGGTGTCTAATAATTTGGTATGATAACCTTCTAATTTTTTTGTGAACTGATGTGTTAGTGTTGCAATACCGCTCATCCGCTGCATGCAATTCAATACTAATCTTTCGCATTTTAAAATAGTGTGGATACTTGCCGAAATTTCGAAAGCATTTTCTCCATAAAACATGGCATCGCCATCATTTTTAATTTTAGAAAAAATGGCAGAAGGTTCAACGAAATGAAAAATTTTTTCAGCAACAGCAACACCGGCTAAAATGCCATCCTGTTTTATTTTTAAAACAGCTTTCCCTTTTTGAGTGGATGGGATACAACTCAATGTTGAATGATCTCCATCACCCACATCTTCCTGCAAAGCTTCGGCAACTAAATGTTGCAATTGTTCGTCAAACGATTTCATCTGTATATTTTGTATTATTCCTAATTGTCAGATGGAATTCCTCATAAAAAAATATTCATTACCATCTGGCATAAAAATGAATATTTTTTTATGACTCATTTCATGCAGGAAAGATAAAATAAGTTTATAAACAAAAAAGATTCAAGAAAGCAATTTTCAATAGGCCGAAAGCTTTCTTATCCGGTATATCCATTAAAAAATCGTAGTAATCGTAGTTAAACAAAAAGATTCCTCTATAGGAATCTTAAATTATAGTTTTTCAAAAATTAGTTAATCCGAACTGAAATGATCTGATGTTTGCCATCCCTGTTCTTCAACAACATTGTAATGTTATAACCTTTGTCTTTGGTTTGCAGTTTACCGGCAATATACATGGTGTTGCCCGATTCGCGTTGCGAAGTGAGATCAAAACCATTCACACCAACATCATCAAAAAAAGATTTTAATGTAATACCTGCCTGATTTTTGCCGATATTTTTTATATCATCTTTTCCCGGAAGCGTAAGGTCGATGTAAGCATCAAAATAAGCTGCCACAGCCTTTGCATCACCAAGTTTTAACGAATTAATAATATTCTCGGTATCGCTCTGAACAGTGAACGACATCAGTAACCATCCCAATCCTGCTAATAAAAATATCTTTTTCATGTTAATCATTTAAACATCTACACAATTGCTAAAAACATGCCAAAGGGTTAAAGACATGAAGTTAAAGTTAATGACTGAAGATGAATTACCAAATGATGTAAATTTGCCGCATGAGCAAGAAAGTAATTTTAATTATCATGGATGGCTGGGGATTAGGCAAAATAAAATCAGCCGATGCCATTCAGAACGCAAACGTTCCCTTTGTAACATCATTGTACAAAAAATATCCTAACGCAACTTTAGTCACCTGCGGCGAAGCGGTTGGTTTGCCCGACGGACAAATGGGCAACAGCGAAGTTGGTCATTTAAACTTAGGTGCCGGAAGAATTGTTTATCAGGAATTGCAACGCATTAATGTTGCCATCCGTACCGGAGAGTTGGCAACGAATGAGCAACTTTTAGCATCCATTCGTTTTGCAAAACAAAATAATAAGCCTTTGCATTTATTGGGATTGGTAAGCGATGGCGGCGTGCATTCGCACATCAATCATGTAAAAGCAATCGCTGATGTTTGTAAAAAAGAAGGATTGACCGAAGTATATGTTCATGCATTTACCGATGGACGTGATTGTGACCCGAAAAGCGGATTGGGTTTTATAAAAGACTTACAAGATCATCTGGATAACAGTGTTGGAAAGATCGCAACTGTTACGGGAAGATATTATGCAATGGACAGAGACAAACGTTGGGAACGTGTGAAACTGGCCTACGATGCAATGGTGAAAGGCATTGGCGAGCATAGCGATGATTTAATTAAATCGATCGAAACATCTTATGCAAATAATGTTACCGACGAATTTATTAAACCCATCATCAATTCGAAATTAAGTGCAGCTGCAAAAATTAAAGATGGCGATGTTGCCATTTGTTTTAACTTCAGAACAGATCGTTGCAGGGAAATAACAAATGTTTTAACGCAGGAAGATCATCACGAGCAAGACATGCACAAAATGGATTTGCATTATACTACCATGACAGAGTATGATAAAACTTTCCAAAATGTACATGTGATCTTTGAGAATGATAATTTGAATAATACATTGGGCGAAGTGCTGGAAGCGAATGGCAAGAAACAAATCAGAATTGCAGAAACCGAAAAATATCCGCATGTAACTTTCTTTTTCAGTGGTGGCCGTGAAAAAGTTTTTGACGGCGAAACAAGGATCATGGCGCAATCTCCAAAAGTTGCAACTTACGATCTGCAACCCGAAATGAGTGCGCATGAATTAGCTGATAAATTGGTTCCTGAGATTGAAAAAGAATCTGCCGATTTTATTTGTTTGAATTTTGCAAATGCTGATATGGTGGGCCATACCGGCGTTTTTACTGCTGTTGAAAAAGCAGTTGAAACAGTTGACAAATGCGTTGAAAGGGTTGTTACTGCTGCATTACAGCACGATTACACCATTTTCTTAACGGCCGATCATGGTAACGCAGATTTTATGATCAATGAGGATGGTACACCAAATACACAGCATTCTTTAAATCTTGTTCCGTTTTTTGTGATCGATAAAGAATGGCATGGTACAGTAAAGCCGGGAAAATTAGGAGACTTAGCTCCTTCTATTTTACATGTGATGGGATTACAAATTCCAAAAGAGATGACGGGAGACATATTAGTCAATCCTTAAATCAAGTTATATGAAAATTTTAAAAAAAATCCTGGTTGCGCTTTTGGTTGTACTTATCGTCATTCAGTTTATTCATCCAAAGAAAAATCAGTCAACAGAAATTCTGGCAACCGACATCAGTAAAACGTATGCGGTTCCGAAAGATGTGGAAACTATTTTAGCAAAAGCATGTAACGATTGCCACAGCAACAACACTATTTATCCGTGGTATAATAATATCCAACCGGTGGCATGGTGGTTACAAGACCATGTGAATGAGGGCAAAGAGCATTTAAATTTCAGCGATTTCACTTCTATGAAAGTAGCCCGTCAATACAAAAGATTAGATGATTGTATTAAAGAAGTAAAAGAAGGTGGAATGCCTTTGGATTCTTACACCTGGATACACAAGAATGCTATTTTAACCGATGTAGAAAAACAAACTTTATACAATTGGTGCAATGCAGTTAGAGATTCTATCAAAGCAAAATATCCTGCTGATAGTTTGGTGATACCGAAGAAGAAATCTGAAGATTCTGAATAAACATTACTTAAAATAATTTTAATGTTATCAAAGAAGTCAACCTTTTGCGGTTGACTTCTTTTTTTCTTCAAACCCAAGCTATCTTTGCCACATGCAAATAAAATCAGCCAAGTATATTATTTCATCGCCAACATTCGATAAATGCCCCAAGCCCGATAAGCCCGAATATGCTTTTATCGGCCGCAGCAATGTAGGCAAGTCTTCATTGATTAATATGCTGGTGAAACAAAAGAACCTGGCTAAAACTTCCTCTACGCCCGGAAAAACGCAATTGATCAATCATTTCGAAATTGAAAGTTCGGCCAAAGAAAAGGCGCCAAAAGAAAAATGGTTTTTGGTCGATCTGCCCGGTTATGGTTACGCCAAGCGTTCGCAAAGCGACCGGAGGCGTTGGGAACAAATGATCGATGGTTATTTGCGCAAGAGAGAAAACTTAGTAAAAGTTTTTGTGTTGATCGATGCACGTCATTCGCCTCAAAATATCGATCTTGAATTTGTAAATCAGTTAGACAAATGGCAGGTTCCTTTTGTTTTGGTATTTACAAAAGCCGATAAAGAAAAACCCGGCGTTGTTGCACGCAATGTAAAATCGTTCTTAGATAAATTAAAAGAAACATGGCAATTTTTACCACAAACATTTGTATCGAGTGCAGAAAAAAGTTTAGGGCGCGATGAAATTCTATGTTTCATTCAACAATGCAACGAAACTGTAAAAGATAAGTTTTAATTTCATTAAAAGAGATAAAAAAAGTTCAGTAATATTCAAAACGCACAAGTGTGCGACGCAACAGGCGACGCCATGAAAAACTTTAGCTTGTCAAAAAATAATTGAGAGACAATTTTACTGACAGAGTATTTACTCCATCTAACATTTAACCTTTAGCATCTAATATTAATTCACCGCTTTATCGGCGCAGCAGCTGCTGGCAAAGGCTTCGGGCTTGGCTTTGAAGGCAAAACCCATTCCTAAAATATAACCCATTGCTTCTTTTAAAGCATCGTTGCTTTTAAAACTGGGGTTGGTATTTATGTCGGCGTGCACTTCCATATCAACCTGATATTTAATAAACAGGTCGCACAACGCATAAGCAACATCAATGCTTTTTGATACTTCAACCAGCATCCTTTCTTTAATGTGATAACGGGTTTTTGTTTTTTCGTTGTGGATATACATGAACCCGCCATTGTGTTCACGCAAAAAAACAATTACAGTTGCAAATTCGGTGTCTTCACCCTTCACCTGACTATCAGTTCCAATGCAAACTTTAAGATGTGTATTCTTTGCTACTTCTTTTTTTATTGCCTCTTCAACAGCATCTTTAATGGGCAGATTAATGGTTTCACCGTTAAACTTTCTCCAACGCATATTTATAAGGTTTTCTGAAATTACGCAGTAAACGCCATACAACACACATCAACGCGTTAATATATTATTAACAGCGGTTAATAACCCATTGTGTAAAATATTTATGTACTAAGCTTTTGTAACGCTGTTGGGCAGCGGTTGCGTCGCACTCTTGTACTGAAAAACAGCCATGAGCTTTTAGCTGTGAGCTGCGAGTCTTGCTCGAAGCTCATGGCTCATAGCTCGCAGCTTCTTAATATTGTCCGGTGCTCAACAACACCAACGTACAGGCCTCCAAAGGCTTGATGCCATTTGCTTTGGCCAGATCAGCTAATTCCTGGTTTTCAGCGCCGGGATTAAAAACAATGCGTTTTGGATGAAGCGATAAAATATAATCGTAGTAGTCTTTTTGGTTTTGTTCGTTCAGATACAAGGTAACCGTATCTACATCATCAATTACCGGGCGATCGGTTATGATTTTTGTATTGCCGATTGTTCCGGCCTTTCTTCCAATGGCAATAACCGGATGTTGGTGTGCATTTAATTTTTCAACAGCCAGATAGCTGTAACGCGCAGGATTATCCGATGCCCCAAGCACAACTGTTTTTTTCATACAAAAAAGATTTATGCAAAAGTAGTTTTGTTTTACGCAACCGTTAATTTCATTCACAATTTTAAAAAAGTTTTGGATGAATCATTGTTTATACAAAAGATAATATATAACTTTCGTAATCATATTTTCACTTACTCAAACACATCATCTTATGGCAAAAGCTAACAAAAAAAAAGCAGCAAAAAAAGCTGTAAAAAAGGCCGCTCCTAAAAAGAAAGCTCCTGCAAAAAAAATAACTAAAAAAGTTGCCAAGAAAGCAGCTCCTAAAAAGAAAGCAGCAGTAAAAAAAGCACTTGTAAAGAAAAGAGGAGTTGTAAAGAAAAAAGCAGCACCCAAGAAAAAAGTAGCAGTAAAAAAAGCAGCTCCTAAAAAGAAAGCGGCTGTAAAAAAAGTTGTTGTAAAGAAAAAAGCAGCACCCAAAAAGAAAGCGGTAAAAATTCCGGTTAGACCAAGACCTATTAGAATAAAAGCAGCAAAACCAGCCCCTGTAGTGGCTCCTGCACCTGTTGTTGAAGAAGTAGCACCGGTTGTTACAGAAACTCCATCAAGTACCGAAACTCAGGCAATGTAGGTTAAACTATTAATGGTATTGAGAAAGCCGACTTTAATACGCTTTCTTGCAAAAATTATTATTGCTCCTGTGAATTATTTAATAAAATAGTTGCAGGAGTTTTTTTATATAGCATAGCAGTCATCGCAAAAAATGTGTAATTATTAGATAATAAAATTTTGTAGTCTAAAAAGCCTCAAATTAAGTTAAAGCAACATTCTACATTTGTACAGTTACATTGATTGTCGCTCTTTTGGTTACAATAATGGTTTTAATTGCTAACCCCCATTTGAACATGAGACATAGAAGATTGAAAATATTTATTTCTGTAGCTTTTATATTTACAATTGCAATACTGCTTACATTTTTTTTGGTAACCTATTACAGTTTAAATAAAACACTGAGCCAAAGTAATGACGAGAAAGAAGTTCTGAAAATGATGCTTCATCTCGACAATCTGCAAACTTATTCTACAGATATCGAATCCCTAGAAAGGCCCCATCAAATTGAAAAGGACCCTCAAAAATTTTTCATCCGGTTTGCAACTACTGAAGAAAATTATAAAAAACAATTAGACGAACTGTATGCGCTAAAAGACATTAAAGGCTTGCCCGATAGTATTTTTTTAGACCTGAAAATATTATCCGAAAAACGATTGGCATTCTCGAAGCAACTGTTGTTATTAAGTGCAAAGGGAGATTTAAATACTGTATCAGAATTATTGGTTAAAGAAGATCAATTTGATACACCTGTGAAGAATGAAATAAAAAATATATCCGACTCAGGAAGAGCTATTCTTAAAAAATTTCAGGAAGAATATAATTCAAAGGCACGTGAAACTTACCAACTGTTCGGGTTATTATCAGTAATTGCTTTTGTTGTAATTAGCTTTTTGTTTTACAGAATATGGAAGAATGTTGATATTGTTTCGGAAAAGAAATTCCTGCAAAACTTAGTAGAACATTTACCCGGCATTTTTTACATGTACAACCGTAATGGAAAATTTAAAATGTGGAATAAAAATTTTGAAAAGGCCCTTGGATATTCTTTTGAAGAAATTAAACAAATACATCCTGTCGATTTCTTTGAAACCGAAGAAGGAAAGGTATTTTGCAGAAAGCGGATAGAGAAAATTTTTAATGGCGAAAACCCCGGCCGTGGCGAAGTAACATTATTTTCGAAACAGAAAGAACGCATCCCTTTTATGCTTGACGGCTGGATGTTTGACTATAATGGAGAACTTAATTTAGTTGGTGCCGGACTTGATTTAAGAGAGATTAAACGAAGTCAGGAAATCGTCTATAAAGAAAAAGATTTCTTAGATACACTTGTAAATAATTTACCAGGCATTTTTGTTATGTATACCCAAGAAGGTAAATTATTGAAATGGAATAAAAATTGCGAATCAATTTTTGGCTATACTGCCGAAGAAATAAAACAAACCAATGTTCTTGATTTAATTCCTGAAGAAGATGTTGAGTTTATTAAAAACAGAGGGACTCAAATTGTAAACGAAAAAAAATTATTTACTCGTGAAGGCGATCTGGTTACAAAAAACAAAGAGCGAATTCCATTTCAGTTAAGAACTTGGCCGATCGATTATAAAGGCGAAATGGTTATCGTTTCTCTTGGATTTGACATTAGCGAGACAAGGAAAAAACAGTTGCTACTAAACAAACTAAACGATATTATAGCACATGCTAATACATTTGCGGCTATCACAGATATTAAAACCCGGAAAACAATTTTTATTAATAACGCTTTTAGAAAAGCATTGGAAATTGGTGATGACGAAGGAATAAGCCTCCATGAATTTCATTCGGAAGACGAACACCAATATTTCAAAGATGCCATTATGCCTCAAATTCTTAGACATGGCATCTGGAATGGCGAATATTCTTTCCGGTCAAGGTCAAATAAAAAAATAATTGTTATTGCAGAATGGATCTTGCATAAAGATGAAGCCGGCAATGCAAAAGAAATTTCTGTAACGGCAATTGATATAACAGAATTAAAACATTCGCAGGAAGAAAGCAACAGGTTTATGCAGATTTCCAATAATTCCATTGCTTTTATCGGCATTTCTAATTTGAACCGTGTAGTATTTTATTTAAACAAATCCATGCGCCATGCATTTGCAATACCCGATGATGCCGATTTATCTGCATATAAGCCATCTTATTTTTATTCTGAAAAAGGGAATAAAATTTTAGAACAGGCTATCAAAGAAATGTGGGAAAAAGAATATTGGGCCGGCGAAAATGAAATGCAAACACCCGATGGCCGGATCATTCCTGTTATGCAAACACTGCTTGTAATTAAAGATTATTCGGGCAAACCGCAGTATATCTCTACAACCGCAATTGATATTTCGGAATTAAAACAAAAGCAAACAGAAAATATAAAAATCGGCAACGAGTTAAGGCAATTATCCATCCATCTGCAAAATGTAATTGAAGAAGAAAGGGCAACCATGGCAAAAGAGATTCATGATGAGTTTGGCCAAAACCTTGTGGCACTAAGCATGAACGCAGCATGGTTGAAAACAAATTTGCAAAATAAAGACAAGAAAACCGAAGACGTGTTAAATGAGCAGGTTTCCATTTCGGTTGATGCTATTCAAAAAAGCAGGTTATTATTCAACTCGCTTCGTCCGTATATGCTGGAAGAAATTGGGGTAGTGGCTGCCATTCGCTGGCATGCACAAACATTATTAAAACAATCAACTATTAAAGTTGAGATTCGTTCGAATGTTGAAGATGAAAGATTCCCGAAAGAAATAAGCCTTTGCTTATACAGAATTTTCCAGGAGAGTTTAAACAATGTCATTCATCATTCAAAAGCAACAAAAGTTACGATCGATATATTCAAAAAAATTAACCAGACGATTAATATGACCATTGAAGACAATGGAATTGGTTTTGATACAACAAATATTAACATCATTAATAACCATGGACTATTGGGAATTCGCGAAAGGGTTTATGCACAGCAGGGTAAATATTTATTAAATTCCGAGATAGGCAAAGGAACAAGGATACAAATCGAAATACCGTTGTTTAATTACGATATGGATGATGATTTTTAAAATAATGTTGCTTGCTGAGTATAAAATAAAAGATCCTGCAAAAATTTGCAGGATCTTTTTATGTGTATTTTTTACTTCACTTATTTACACCAACATCCTCAAAGGCTCTTCCAGCAAGCTTTTCAGCGTTTGTAAAAATGCAGAACCGGTGGCGCCGTCAACCACTCTGTGATCGCAGCTCAACGTTACTTTCATAATATTTCCAACAACAATTTGTCCGTCTTTTACAATCGGTTCCTGCGATATTCCGCCAACCGCTAAAATACAAGCATCAGGCGGATTAATAATTGCAGTAAACTCATCAATACCAAACATCCCCAAATTAGAAATGGTGAATGTACTTCCTTCCCAATCGGCCGGTTGTAATTTTTTATCTTTTGCTTTTTGTGCAAAATCTTTTACCTGCACTGCAATCTGGCTTAAACTTAAACCATCTGCAAAACGAACAACAGGAACCAACAATCCTTCTTCAACAGCAACAGCAACACCAATATTGATGTGATGATTGTAACGGATCTTATCTCCCAACCAACTGCTGTTAACTTTTGGATGTTGTTTTAATGCAACTGCTGTTGCTTTTAAAACCAGATCATTAAAACTGATTTTTACTTTACTTGTTTCGTTGAGTTTAACACGAGCAGCAACTGCGGCATCCATGTTAATACTCATGGTTAAATAAAAATGCGGGGCAGTAAACAAGCTTTCGCTTAAACGGCGTGCAATTGTTTTACGCATCTGCGAAACAGGCACTTCATCGAAACTTACAACACCGGTTGATTGTGTTACTGGTTGTGAAGTTGTTTGTGCAACTGCAACTTCGGTTGACGGCTGACGGTTAACGGTTGGCGGATTATAATTATCCAGATCCGATTTTGTAATTCTTCCGTTATCGCCTGTGCCTTTCACATATTTTAAATCGATATTTTTTTCTGATGCAATTTTTCTTGCCAAAGGTGATGCAAAAATTCTTCCTTCATTAATAACTGTGGCAGGCTGCTGAATATTTGCTGCAGGTTGTTCAACAACTGCTTCGGCTTTTGGTTCTTCAACAACCGCAGTTGCGTTTCCTGAAGATTTAACAGCAGCAACAATTGCATTTACATCCAAGCCTTGTTTACCAATGATGCACAACAGATCATTCACCTGGATTTTTTCGCCGGCATTTGCCCCCTGATACAATAAAATACCATCCTTATAACTTTCTAATTCCATTGTGGCTTTATCTGTTTCTATATCGGCCAATACCTCACCTTTCTTTACGCTATCGCCAACATTTTTATGCCAAGCCGCAATCACACCTTCGGTCATGGTATCGCTTAAACGCGGCATCAATACTGCTTCATCCATTGCAATAGTTTCTTTTGAAGAAGTTTCTTTTTTTGTTTGTTTGGGCTCTTCTTTTGCTACTGCTTTTTTCGCAGGAGCCGCACCGCCACTATGTTCTGCAACAATTGCAGCTATGTCTTCGCCGGCTTTTCCAAGAACAGCTAATAGATCGTTCACCTGCAATTTGCCGCCTGCTGGTGTGCCAATATGCAACAGCACGCCGGCCTGATAACTTTCCAATTCCATTGTGGCTTTATCTGTTTCTATTTCGGCTAACAGATCGCCTTTTTTTACAGTGTCGCCAACCTTTTTATGCCAGGCCGCAATCACACCTTCAGTCATGGTGTCGCTTAAACGGGGCATTAAAATTACTTCTGCCATAAATCAATTACTCTTTAAATTGAGCGGTGAAATTAAGGTAAAATGAATTTGCGGCAAGTGTTAAGCTATGTTTTTATCAACTTCACTTATTTATGCCTGTATAAAATCTGTAATAATTATTTTTTATGGTTGATGGAAACTTCCACGCTCCAGTCGTTTCCGCTTGAAATATGGTAGCGATTTGCAAAGCTACCCATGTTTAATGCAAAGGATAAATGCATCAAACTGTTCATGTACGAAAGCGGGTTTCCTTTTGCCACTTCGCCAAAAGTTTGGGAATAAGGCGCATCTCCCTGATAAATTATTTTATTGTTATGATAAATAATGACATGAACCATATCGCCGAATTTCGGATCGAGTTTTTTGAAAAGCGAATCAGAAATATTTGTCCAGATATTTCCGAACTGAATATCCAGAATAGAAATATTACCTTTTATTTTTTTGCCTTCCAGCACAGCGTGTTGATAAGGGATTGAAACAACTTTTTTAGGAAGCAAGGGACCAACCTGATCGAAACTGATGGCACCCGATGCTAACCTTGCACCTGTGTAAGCATACACATCGCGGCCATGAAAAGTATAAGAGCCTTCCGAATTTTTCCGGCGGTTAACAGCTTCATCTATTTCTCTGATCTCTGCAATACCTAAACTTTCGGCCACTAAAGTTAATGTGCCGTTATCGGGTGTTACAATAAAATGACCACTGTTAGTTTTTAGTACAACAGATTTTCTGTTGGTACCAACACCGGGATCGATGACTGAAACAAAAACAGTTCCTGCAGGCCAGTAAGGAACGGTTTGTTGCAAACGATAAGCCGCTTCCCAAATATTGTATGCTGGAATTTCGTGTGTGAGATCGTATAATTTTAAATCGGCCGAAACGCCTGCTGCAACGCCTTTCATGGCAGAAACGGCTCCATCTTTTAAACCAAAATCGGATTGAAAAACAACAATTTTATTTTGTGCCGATAATTGAAATGCAATTAAAAAAATAATGAATGATGATAAAAATTTTTTCATAAAATTATCTATGGTTCTTTGTAAAATTTATTTATTGATATTTTGAAACGAAATAAAAGCTGCCATAAAAATATGCAGTACAAGAGTGCGACGCAACAACAGCAACATTATTATTCTGCAGTTCGTAACAAAAAAATTATTGTCCCTGTGCCAGCGAATATGCTTTTTTATCACCCCACTGATTTAATAATTCTAAGGAACAAATTTTAAAATTGCCGCTTAAACTAACATACAATCCAATAATGTCCTGTTGGTTTAACGGAAGCCCATCAAGGGTTTCGAAGCGAACATTGAATTGATTGACCAAATTTGTATAAACGCTTCCGGTTGGCCAAACCTGCGTGCCACGATTGCTGATATTTACTAATTTGAATTTAACACCGGCATGACGCAAACATTTAGCAGCAATTTCCTGTGGCTGTTCGTTACTTTCGATGAACATATCAACGCCGCAAATGGTTTCATCATTTCTTTCAGTCGAAACCATCATTTCGTTTTGCGTTAATTTAAATAAAGTAGGCGTTGGGTTTTGATCTTTTAATAATGGTTTCGCATTATGTGCAGGCAGCTTGCCAAAATTTGCAATAATTGCATCGGCAAAAAAAGTTGTGTTCACCGATGGGATATTTTTATCGCCGAAGTCGCCGGTATGTACGCCGCTTTCGAGTGTAAATAATAATGCATTTTCGATCATAGCAGCAGTTTCCATCAAACCCAGATGACGCAACATGCCAATACCGCTTAATAATAATGAAGTTGGATTGGCAATATTTTTTCCTGCAATATCGGGTGCGGTTCCATGCACTGCTTCAAAAATAGAAATATGATCGCCAATATTTGCACTCGGCGCAAAACCAAGCCCACCAACGAGTCCGGCGCAAAGATCACTTACAATATCACCTTGTAAATTCGTGAGAACAACCACATCGAAGAGGTCGGGACGTGTAACTAATTTCATGCACAGATCATCAACAATAACATCATCGGCTTTTAATTCGGGATAATCTTTTGCCACTTCATAAAATACTTCCAGAAATAATCCATCAGTAATTTTCATGATGTTTGCTTTATGTCCGCAGGTAATTCTTTTCGTACCTTTTTTCTTCGCCATTTCAAAAGCGTACTTAATTAATTGCAAACTTCCGGGGCGTGTAATAAAACGGCGGCTTAAAGCAACATCATGAGTAAGCATGTGTTCAACGCCACCGTAAGTATCTTCAATGTTTTCGCGAACAATGGTTATATCAATTGGTATTCCAGCTTTGCTGAAAACGGTATCAACGCCGTGCAATGTTTGGAAAGTTCTTTTGTTGGCATACGTGTTCCATGTTTTGCGTGCCGTAACATTTACACTTTTTACACCTTTGCCTTTTGGTGTTTCCATCGGGCCTTTAAACAAAATACCCAATCGCTCGATAGTTTGTTGCGCTTCGGGGGTCATGCCATTGCTGAAACCTTTATCGAATACCCATTTGCCCATATCAACAAATTCGTATTCCAGAGGAACTTTGGCGGCTTTAAAAATGTGCAGAACGGCATCCATTATTTCGGGGCCAATTCCATCTCCTTTTGCTACGGCTATATTTATCATATTATTATTTTTTTAAGATAGATGTGCAGGTATTGCAAAAATAAGCATCGAATGAATACTTATTTTTCAGATCTGATCGATTTGCTGCAAAGTAAGTACAGGTGTTTTGAAGGTTTTTGTTAATTATTTTCGAGAAAAGGAGAAATATATAATTCGTTTACCCAAATTATTATCTTTACTGAAATGAATCTTAGATGGTAACAACAACTTCAGAAGGCATTCAAATAAGTGTTGAGACTTTTTATCAGTTTGATTACAGTAATCCTCTGAATCATGAATTCATGTTTGCGTACAGAATCACCATCGAAAATCATAATACGTTTACTGTAAAATTATTGAAGCGGCAATGGTTTATTTTTGACAGCAACGGAGAACACCGCGAAGTAGATGGTGAAGGTGTTGTAGGCGTGCAGCCTGTTTTAAAACCTGCCGAACGTTTTCAATATGTAAGTGGTTGTAATTTAAAAACCGAAATGGGAAGGATGCAGGGTTATTTTACCATGGAAAACCAAAACTCTAAAGAAACATTTGCGGTTAAAATTCCCGCATTTGAAATGATCGTTCCTGCCAAGATGAATTAATTATCATTTCTAAAAATCAATTCGCTTTATATTTCGATTCTTCAAACAGATCTTTCGGATTTTTATTCATCAATTCAGGTAGAGAAATATTTTTATTTTTATCCATCCATTTTTTTACGATCTGCCATCCAATAAACTGCCCGATAAATCCCGGAGAAGCAGAACCCAAGTCGGGTGTATTCGGTCCGTCGTTCACATAAACACCAATTAAGTTGGGCTCAGTTTCGAACAATAAATTATTTTCTATAAAAAAACTCCAGATATTTTTTTCGTTTGCAAAACAACCATCCAATTGCTTTTGTGTATAGCCTGTTTTTAATGTATCGGCAACTTCAGGCAACAAGGCATCTAACACATACAAACGTTTTCCGGTTTCAACAATTTGTTCAATCAATGGACGACCGGTGCCTTTGTAAGGATACATATCTTCAATTATTCCTTTCATACAATTCACCGAAATATAATCGGGTTCAAAGCGTCTTGATTTATACTCAGGATAAACATCGCGGATATATTGAGACTGATAAGCCGGGAAATTTTTCCCCAGATAAGATTGCAGTCCGATGGCTACACCGCTTGCTGTGATTGCGTTTGCGGTGCCATCCAATGGCCCGACGAAAGTAATAATTGCCCGAGGTGTTTTATAATTCGGGAAATAATATTTTAAAAATTGAAGACCTCTTTCAATTTGTTTTTTATAAATATCGAAGGAAGGAATTTTTTGTTGCGATGCCGCATAAATACTTTGATAATCTTTTTTGAAAAAGCCAACATATTTTATAACACTATCGGGTTGAGGTATCGCACCTAAAATATTATATAAATAATCTTTTAAGAAGGAAGGATATTTTATGTTGAGTGAATCGAGTGAAGCTGCAACATTATTGGTATCGATCGAAAAAAAATCTTTTTCAAATCTTTCTACTTTCAGGTCGATCCTGATGGAAGAAACATCAGGAATATTTTTTTTCTGTCTGCACGAAAAAAAAACAATCACCGATAAAAAAAGAAATAATTTTTTCATTACACGAATTAAAGAGAATTACACGAAATGCTGTGTTTGATTCTGTTAATTATTTAACGGCCGAAAGTACAATTCGTGAAATTCGGAACAATTCGTGAAATTTGTGCGATGAAGATATTTTTAGCACAACAAAATTACCACATCGGCAATTTTGAAAGCAATACTAAAAAAATTATTACTGCAATTGAAGCTGCAAAAAAACAAGGCGGCGATCTGATTATTTTTAGTGAAATGAGTGTGTGCGGTTATCCTGCAAGAGATTTTGTTGAGTTCAGCGACTTCATCAATAAATGTTACGAAAGCATTGATATCATTAAACAACATGCCGACAGCATTGGTGTGCTGATCGGTTCGCCTGCACGTAATCCCATCAAAGAAGGAAAAAATTTATTTAATGCTGCTTTCTTTTTATACGGGCAGCAAATAAAAGCCGAAGTGCATAAAACATTATTGCCAACCTATGATGTGTTTGATGAATACAGATATTTCGAACCTGCGTACGACTGGAATGTTATTGAATTTAAAGGAAAAAAATTAGCAGTAACTATTTGTGAAGACATTTGGAATATTAATGATAATGTGTTGTACCGGATTTGTCCGATGGATAAATTAATGCAACAATCACCCGATGTGATGATCAATTTAAGTGCATCGCCATTTGATTATACACATGATGAAGACCGAAAATCTATCATCAAAGCCAATGTTGAAAAATATAAATTGCCGATGTTTTATTGCAATGCAGTTGGTAGTCAAACCGAGATTGTTTTCGACGGTGCTTCACTCATCTTTGATAAGGATGCAAACCTCTGCAAAGCATTACCGATGTTTGAAGAAACAATGGAGAGCGTTGTGTTGAATGATGATGGAACCATTGCTGCGCCTGTAATTGAGCCTGCAAGCAGGATGCCCGATAAACAATTAAATCCCGATGGCTTGGAAGAAGAATTGAACATTGCACAAATTTATGCTGCATTGATACTGGGCATTAAAGATTATTTTGCAAAGATGGGTTTTACAAAAGCCATCATTGGATCGAGTGGCGGTATTGATAGCGCTGTTACTTTAGCATTGGCGTGCGAAGCATTGGGAAAAGAAAATGTAAAAGCGGTGTTGATGCCATCGCCATATTCAACCGATCATTCGATTAATGATGCTGTTGCATTAAGCAAAAATTTAGAAAACGATTATGAAATAGTTCGCATCAATGATGTGTACGAATCTTTGTTATCAACTGTAAGACCTTTGTTTAATGATTTACCTTTTTCGCTGGCAGAAGAAAATATGCAAAGCCGTATCCGCGGAAATGTGTTGATGAGTATTGCCAATAAATTCGGATATATTTTATTGAACACATCCAACAAAAGTGAGTTGGCAACAGGCTATGGAACTTTGTATGGCGATATGGCCGGAGGATTAGGCGTACTGGGCGATTGCTACAAATTGCAAGTGTATGCACTGGCAAAATATATCAATCGAAATAAAGAAATCATTCCGCAAAACATTATTTCGAAAGCACCAAGTGCAGAATTAAGACCTAATCAAAAAGACAGCGATAGTTTGCCCGATTATTCTATTCTGGATAAAATATTATTTCAGTACATCGAAAAAAGATTGGGCCCTGTTGAAATTAAAGCGCAGGGATTTGATGCGGCATTGGTTGATCGTGTTTTAAAATTGGTGAATGTGAATGAGTATAAACGAAATCAATTTTGCCCTATCATACGTGTGTCTCCAAAAGCATTTGGCGTTGGCAGAAGAGTGCCGATTGTTGGAAAATATTTAAGCTAATAAAAAATAAACGCCGAAACATTCATTACAACATTTCAGCGCAATTTAGTTTTCAATAATTATCTTTTTGATCAATCATGTAAAACCATCAATGGCACATGACTGTGAAACGCCAACATTTTAGTATGGCTGCGTTTAAAAATACTATCAAACAAACCATGTTTTTTTGGAATAGTGATGATAAGGTCGATCTGTTTTTCAACAACAAATTCGTTGATACTTTCGGTAAAATCGGGATCGTTGCTGAAATGGTATTCGGGGTAATAACCATCAAATAAAGTATCGAGCATTAGACTCTCGAATTTAATTTCAGGGATATTTTCGCTGTTATAATTATCTATGTGCAACACAAATAATTTGGATTTTGTTGCGTCTAATAATTGTTTGATAGGCGCAACAGGAGTAGTTTCAACTACTTTATGAAAATCGCATGCCAGTAATATTTTATCAAACTTTATAAACTTTGCATTTTGCGGAATAATTAAAACAGGTACTTTGGTATGTTTGGCAACATTAATGGTATTGCTTCCAAAAAGATTTTCCTGCAAAGCCCCGCCACCGGTAATTCCCATAACGATCAAATCAACATTTTCGGCTTTGCTTAATTCAATGATCCCATCGGTTAATAATGCAAATTCACTTATTGTATCCAACTTGATGGTGTTGGGCACGAATCCTTTTAATTCATCTTTAAAATTATCGAGTGCCTCTTTACTTCCTTCTTTTAAAGCTTCAAGGTCCAATGCGCCCAATGCAGGGATCATCGGATCGGCAATAACATTAAACCCGGTTTGATAAGCATTATATAAAATAATTCTTTGTGCCTGAATTTGTTTGGCTAATTCAATTGCATACATCGATGCATTCTTTGCAGTTGCTGAAAAATCGGTAGGTATTAATATTGTTTTCATAATACTGATTTTGTAATTGAAGTTAAACCGCGAATCAGCAAAAAACTATGACATTCATCAGCAAAAAAAAAGTCATACAATAAAAGTATGACTTTCACTAAAATTAATTCAGGAAAATGGCTTATAAATTTTCGATGATCCCTGCAACACCTTGCCCGCCGCCAACACAAGCCGATATTAAACTGTATTTCTTATTTAATCGTTTCATATCATTCAAGACCTGAACGGTTAATTTAGCGCCTGTGCATCCCAGCGGATGGCCGAGTGCAATGGCACCACCATTAATATTTACGATATCGGTATTTAATTTTAATTCGCGAATAACTGCTAATGATTGTGATGCAAATGCTTCGTTTAATTCTATCAGATCAATATCATTCAAACTCATATTTGCCTGTTTCAAAACTTTTGGAATAGCGGCTATCGGACCAACGCCCATGATGCGTGGATGCACACCGGCACAGGCACAATTTACCAACCGGCCAATTGGTTTTAGTCCTAATTCATTCATCATCTTTTCGCCCATCACTATCACAAAAGCCGCGCCATCGCTGGTTTGCGAGCTATTGCCTGCTGTAACACTTCCCCCCAGTGCGAAAGCCGGTTTTAATTTCGATAAACCTTCAACAGTTGTATCGGCACGTAAACCTTCATCGGTATCTACCACATAATTGCGAACAGCTTTTTTCCCTTTTTCATTCAAATAAACTTCCTCAACATTTATCGGAAGGATCCCGCTTTTAAAATAACCATTCTCAATGGCTACTTTTGCTTTCATGTGCGAGTTGTAAGCAAATACATCCTGATCTTCGCGATTAACATTATATTCTTTGGCAACACATTCGGCTGTTAATCCCATGCTTAAATAATAATCAGGTTCGTTTTTGGTAATGTTATACGATGGAACAGTTTTCCATCCTGCAGTTGGCACCAAACTCATACTTTCTGTTCCGCCTGCAATAATACATTCGGCCATGCCGGTACGGATTTTTGCGGTGGCCATAGCAATACTTTCCAAGCCACTGGCACAATAACGGTTAATGGTTATGCCCGGCACTTCAATGCCCAATGCCTTGGCTGCAATGATCCTTCCAAATTGCAAACCTTGTTCAGCTTCGGGGACAGCATTACCAACAATCACATCGTCGATGCGTTTGTAATCCAATTGCGGCACAGTTGCCACTAAACCTTTGATCACTTCAACCGCAAGATCATCGGGCCTGAAAAATCTGAAACCACCTTTTTTACTTTTTGTAACTGCGGTTCTGTAACCCGCAATAATGTATGCTTCCTGCATGGCAAACGAATTTTGAAGTTCAAATGTAATAAAAAGTTGTTTATGCAACTAAATGTGAGAATAAGTTTTTGTTAACGGGCTACAGAACATGTGGCATCGCCGGTTGCGTCGCACACTTCAGGGTTCAGGTTTCAACCAAACTTTCCTGCAAATCCTTTTATTTAATAAAATGTCTGTTCAATTATCTTTGCAGCATGTATAAATTAGTTCGCGATTTTTTATTTCACTTTCCACCCGAACCCGTACATCATTTTTCTATGAGCATGCTGCACACAGCTTGCAGTGTTCGGCCGATAAAAAATATCATCAGCAAAAATTTTTCTTTTCATCATCCATCATTAGAAAAAGAATTATTTGGATTGCATTTTAAAAACCCGGTTGGCTTGGCTGCGGGCTTCGATAAAAATGCGATGTATCTAAACGAACTCGAAGCATTGGGTTTTGGTTTTGTTGAAATTGGAACAGTAACACCAAAAGCACAACCCGGAAACGAACAACCAAGGGTATTTCGTTTGCCAAAAGATAAAGCGCTCATTAACCGCATGGGTTTTAATAACGAAGGTGTCAGTGCTGTTAGAACCCGTCTTGAAAAATGGAACAACTCCCCGCTCCCGACTCCCGACTCCCGACTAATCATCGGCGGAAATATTGGTAAAAATAAAATAACAGCAAATGAAGATGCCTGGAGAGATTATGAAATTTGTTTTAAAGAATTGTTTGATGTTGTTGATTATTTTGTTGTGAATGTAAGCAGCCCGAACACACCCGGACTTCGCGAATTGCAGGAAAAAGAATCGTTGCGAAAAATATTATCGCATCTGCAAAATATTAATCGATCAAAACAAAAATCAAAACCATTATTATTAAAGATCGCTCCCGATCTAACAAAGGAACAGTTAGATGATATTGTGGATCTTTCGTTCGAAATAAAATTAGATGGCTTGGTTGCAACCAACACAACAATTGGTCGGTCAGGCCTCAATACGCAAGACTCAGAACTTATAAATCAACAGGGCGGATTAAGCGGAAAACCTTTAACAGCAAGGAGTACAGAGGTTGTGCAATATTTGTCTGATCAAACAAAAAATCAAATCCCCATCATAGCTAGCGGCGGAATTTTTACCGGCGACGATGCCAAAGAAAAATTAAATGCGGGAGCATCGCTGGTGCAAATCTGGACAGGTTTTATTTATGAAGGCCCGGCAATCGTAAAAAATATTTGCAAAGTACTTTCTCAATAATTTTCACCTATTAATTAACTGTATTCGCCCGTCAGCAATCTATGGTATTTATAAATACTGCTGTAACCCTTTGTTTCTCTGCGTAGAAGACAATTGGGGTATAAAAAAATCATTTGCGCAGAAAACCAAAAGCGCATAACCTAATTTTTATCATTTTATTTTTTTTGTTACTGCTCTAACTTCGATTGTTCAGTTCATCTCAATTATGCAAGCTGCACACTCATTGACATTCGGTCATTGATCTTTTTTGGTTTTTACAATTACTAACAATAAAATGATGATTATGATATCAACAACTTTTCATCCGCTGAATTTAAAATTGTCCAACAAAAAAACATACTTGTTCGTTTTCTTATTTGTTGCGGGCAATCTTATTTTACCACAATTGTGTCATTTGATCCCTTCCGGAGGTTTAATATTTTTGCCTGTTTATTTTTTTACATTAGTTGCGTCGTATAAATTCGGTTTTAAAGCAGGATTACTCACTGCATTGCTCTCTCCATTACTTAATTCTGTGTTAACAGGAATGCCGCCAATGGTTGCATTGCCTGTGATATTATTAAAATCATCTCTGTTGGCTTTCATTGCTGCTTATGTGGCAAGAACATTTAAAAAAGTTTCTATTGTGCTTTTGATATTGGTGGTATTGTCATATCAGATCGCAGGTTCATTGGTCGAATGGGCAATCACACAAAGTTTTGCAAAAGCAATACAGGATATAACTATCGGCATACCGGGTATGTTAATCCAGATTTTTGGCGGATGGTTCGTCTTAAAAAAACTGGCAGATTATGAACTCTAAATCATGGAAAGAAATAGCAGATAAAATCCATGCTATGAATTTTATAGAAAGGTTTGATTTGATCGTAGCAATTGCTAACGGCGGTATCATACCTGCGGCATTGATTAATCAAAGGCTGCTAATAAAAATCGAGCTTTTAAAAATAAGTTTTCGCAATGCAAATCAAAAACCTATTTACGATGCTCCAAAACTAATGCATGAAATAAATTTTGATGTAAATGGCAAAAAAATATTGTTGGTAGAAGATCGGGTAAAAACAGGTGCTACGCTGCAATATGCAAAAAGCTTATTAGCAGGTGCTGCATTGGTAAAAACTTTTGCAATAAATGGCAAAGCTGATTATTCGTTGTTTGATGAAAGCTGTTTTATGTTTCCATGGATAATATAATTAAAGCAATTTTTAATGCAACTGATGGTTGTTCATTTATAAAAACAACAAAATGGAAAGAAAATTTTTTTTGAAAACAGTAGCGCTTACAGGTGTTGCTGCCACATTTAAAATGATTGATGGATTTGAATTACTGGCCCAAAGTTCAAAGGCTTCGGCCACATCAAAAGGATACGACTTAGTAGCTGTAATGGGTGGCGAACCCGATATCATGTTTCGCAGAGCAATTGCAGAAATGGGTGGTATTGGAAAGTATGTAAAACCCGGAAATAAAGTAACTATCAAGCCAAATATTGGCTGGGACAGGGTTCCGGAATTGGCTGCCAATACTAACCCGGTGCTGGTAAGCGAAATAATAAAACAATGTTTGAAAGCAGGTGCAAAAGAAGTAATTGTATTTGATCATACTTGCGACGACTGGAGAAAATGTTACAGGAATAGCGGCATCGAAGATGCGGTAATTGCAGCAGGCGGGAAAATGCTACCGGGCCACGATGAATCGTATTACCGTACAGTTAATTTACCAAATGCTGTAAATCTTAAATCTACAAAAATCCATCAGGCTATACTTGATGCTGATGTGTGGATTAATGTACCCATTTTAAAAAATCATGGCGGCGCAAAAATGACTATCTCAATGAAAAATTTGATGGGCATTGTTTGGGACAGAAGATATTTTCACAGTCATAATTTGCAACAATGCATTGCCGATTGCAGTACCCTTGATAAAAAACCAATACTCAATGTGGTTGACGCATATCGTTTAATGAAATCTAACGGGCCACAGGGCAAATCAGAAGCAGATGTGGTTGTATCAAAAGGATTATTTATTTCAACAGATATTGTTGCAGTTGATACAGCTGCAACAAAATTTTTTAACCAGGTTTCAGAAATGCCATTAGAATTAGTTGAACATATTGGTAAAGGAGAATCTTTGAAATCAGGCACCACACAACTTGATAAACTAAAGATTAAACGTATAAAAATATAATGCAGCTGCCACAAGTGAAATGACAATAATTTTAATAATTGTTTTGAGATGAAAAAAATTAGGATAGTTGTATCGCTGATTCTGTTTGCTCTAATTACATTTTATTTTTTAGATTTTGCCGGAATATTGTCGAACCGTTTTCATGTGATAGCACAATTACAATTCATTCCAGCATTAGTAGCATTGAATGTAAGTGCAGTAATGTTTATTTTTCTGATCACATTTTTTTTCGGAAGGATTTATTGTTCATCAATATGCCCATTGGGTATTTTACAGGACATCAGTAATTGGCTGGCTAAACGTTTTCATCGCAAAAAAAAATATCCGCATTTTAAAGAACAAAGAATATTGCGATGGTCAATCGTAGCATTGATAACAGTAACTTTTATATTTGGTATTCATATCCTGCTCAACATCCTTGATCCTTACAGCGCTTTTGGTAGGATTACCACTAATATTTTTAAGCCTGCTTATTTAGCAATCAATAATATAGTGGCAACAGTTGGTAATCACTTCAATAATTTCCGTTTTTATAAAGTAAATATTTTTATTGCAAGTATCAGTTCTCTGGCAATAGCATCATTAAGTTTTATTATAATCATATTTCTATCTTATAAATACGGGCGTTTGTATTGCAATACCATTTGCCCGGTTGGAACAATACTTGGATTCATTGCCAGATTTTCTCTTTTTAAAATTAAAATTGATGGGAAGAGTTGCAATAGTTGCGGGTTATGCGAAATGAGATGTAAATCTTCCTGCATTGATGCAAAAAATAAAGAGATTGATTATAGTCGTTGTGTTACTTGCTTTGACTGCCTGGAGGAATGTAAACGAAATGCAGTTTCATACAACTTTTTTAAGGTACATGAAAAAAAGCCCGTTAGTTTTAATTTGCCTGATAATAAATATAATGCAGCAAGACGTACATTTATTTTTTCATCAATGTTGTTAGGATTGACTGCAGCCCAAAGAGTTTTTGGGAGAAGAAGAAAAGATTCTGCTGATAATATTAAAGAGATTTTTACTTCGCATAATGTTGCTTTCAAAAAAAATCATCCTATTACACCCCCCGGTTCTGTTGATGTTAAGCGATTCAATGATTCTTGTACAGCTTGCCAGCTTTGTGTAAGTAAATGCCCTTCGCAAGTGTTGCAACCTACTTTTACTGCATACGGTATAATTGGAATGATGCAACCCGCTATGAGTTTCAAATATGGTTATTGCAATTATCATTGTACTGTATGTTCCGAAATTTGTCCAACAAAAGCAATTGCAGAAATATCTCGAAAACAAAAGAAAACATTACAGATTGGACAAGTAAAATTTGTAAAGGAAAATTGTGTAGTTGTAACAGATGGAACCAACTGCGGCGCATGTTCAGAACATTGCCCTACGCAGGCAGTAAGTATGCAACCTTACAAAGGCGATTTGAATATACCAACTATTAATAATGAGCTCTGTATAGGCTGTGGCGGCTGTGAATATATTTGCCCTGTACGTCCTTACAGAGCCATTTATGTAGAAGGCAACCCTGTACACTTACAAGCTAAAGTGACAGAAGAAAAAGAAACTAAAAAAATTAAGGTGGATGATTTTGGTTTCTAACTTTTTATAACCCACATTATTTTTCATTCTGAAAAACAGTTGTGTGATGATGAAAAATATTAAGGTTTAACAACCGCCTGCTGCAAATGATATTAATAATAGTGATTCAGTATTAAAAATCTAATCCCAAAGAAAAATACCAAATCGGTTTCCCTTTAAAGAATCCTAGCATCGGCCATCCGGTATCCAATTTTAAAAAGTATCCCAACACAGTACTGCGTGCCCCAAATCCATAACCTGCCGCAAATGGGCCAATACCTCCCGAATCAAAATGAACAACAATCGGATTATTCGGATTCTGCTGACCATAATAAACTGTTGGACGTTGGATGCCATTAAATTTCCCGTTCCATGCAGTACCCAGATCGAAGAATTGTGTTAATTGAAAATTTCTCAGGAATGCATTGTTAATTGGTCTGTCAAAGAAAGTTGTAAAAACAGGTAATCTAAATTCGCTGTTGAATACAACCGCATTATTTCCGTTTGCCGCATTTTGATTATAGCCACGCATGTTAATGGCCAATGATTGAAACGCATAGGTTTGATCGTTAGCCGGGGTTAAATTATTAAACTGAGGATTTATCCATCCATCAACACCACCGAGATAATAAATAATTTTTTGTTTGCCCCAACTGAAGTCGCCTGCAGCACGTCCTGCCCAAATAAAGTTGCGGTAAATTTTTATATACTGCCTTGCATCATATCCAAGATTATACGTTGTAAATCCTGCATTATTGATGGGCACATTAACATCAAGATAAATTTTATACCGGGAGCCCACCCAAATATTCTGAGCCGGGTTGAGTGAATTATCGTGTACAAATTCAAATCGTCCAACACCATACGTTGCACTGCTGTCATGATAAGCAAGTCCATAAGGATCTGGAGCTCCTGTACCGTTATTAAAAGGCCTGATAGTGCCACGATCGTTTCTTCCGCCAATTGTAATACGAAAACTTTTTACTTCATTCAACGGGTAAGAAAAATTGAATTGGTATAAATTAGTAACTAAAGATGAATTGTATAAACTGGCCGGACCTGTAAGGAAAAATCCATTATACGTTTTTATATTGCTTCTGTAATAAGTAAAGCCCCAATCCAATCGACGACGATAATTTTGAAATGAAAGGAAAACATCTTTATCGCTTAAATTAGTTCCGAAACGGAATCCGCCAATAAATTTAATGTCTTCAAACAAATCACTTGTCCCTACTCTGAAACTCCAGTTAAGATCGCTTCCATTATTTAATTGAATAGGACCTTGTCCGCCTGCATAAGGTTGATAACGGTTAACTAAAATATTATTTGTGATGCCGCTTAAAACATAATCGGCTCCAAATTTCATTCTGTAATTATACAATTTTGATCGGTCTAAAATAGTTTGTTTTACATCCGGTATCAGTGGATTTTCATTTATGACTTTTGCAGCGGTATCGGGTTTTTCATTCGCAAATTCTGATTGGAAAACAATTTTCTTTTTAGCTGATGCAGTATCAGTTTTATTTGTTTTTAAATAAACGATTGCTTTGCCCGATGCAATTTTTTTATCTTCTATTATCTTCTTCATGTAAGCTGTGGGTCTTGGATTTACATTGCGTTTATTCAATGCATCTTCATTCACTTTCAGCTTATATAAAAATTTATAATCGCCTTCTCTCCTTGTTTCGCTTACCTGCCCGTTATTACCTGCAATTCTTGTTTCTATCAAAGAACTTTGATAATTAGTTATCGGAAAAGTATAAGTAGAATCTTTATATACCTGGAAATAACTGATACTGTCGGGCTCTTGTTTTTGCCATGCCATTAAAGTTGAATCCAATTCTTTTGGTACCGGATTATGCAACACTTCATCACCCACATAATACAAAGTATCTAAGCCATTGCGTTGTGTAGAAAAGAATCCTGCCCAACGGTTACCAATTCCATTTTCATCTGCAACAAAAGTAAAATGGTTGGTATTGTATTGCATGGGATAAGTTGCATTGCCATATTTTAAATTGGTGAGCTGTGCAATTTGTTTCACTTTGTTTTTGTTGAGGATATCAACTAAAAAAATATTGAAACGATGTTTGCTCGGCAATACAGTATCCCCATCAGGAGCCAATGGTGACGGGCGATTGGATGAAAAAATAATTCCTGAACGATTAGGAAATGAAACAAATGTTGGATTCAGATCGTCATAAATATCGTTGGTAATTTGTTCGGTTTTTTGTTCTTCAATTTTATACGTATAAATATCCGAATGACCATTTTTAACTGCACTCAACACCAAAGTATTTGCATCAAGCATAAAAGATGCATCCAATATCTGATCGAAACCATCAATGGTTTGCTTAAAGCGTTTATACTTTGCAATAACATCGTACACAAACATTTTTGTATGACCGCCTTCCCAATAAATAACCAATAACCTTGTTCCTTTTACATCCCAGGCAAGAATGGGATAATTAGGATTGATATCGCCAAGGTTGGTGCGAACACCTTTATCCAATAATATTTTTGTATTCCAAAAATTCTCGACATACTTTACCCGATAAACACCTTTTCTGAATTCAACAACAGCATAATTATTATTTCGCGGATTGGGGTTTGCCTGAAACCGGAAATATTCGTTTGTACTCACATCTTCCGAAACACTTAAAGTTCCTTTAGGCGCATTGCGGCGCTGCCGGATATCGGCATAATACCGGTCCTGCTCAAACTGCATGAAATCGCTCAGCACTTCTTTAAATTTCTTTTTACAGATCTTTTGTGAAGCCTTGTTCAAATTTTTATTCATGCGGGTGAGGTACAAAAAATAAGTAACATTTTCTTTCTTGTATTTTTCGGCAAAATAATACCAGAACGCATGTCCGGCAAGAGTAGGTTTTGCATAAGCAAATGCATAAAACGAATTATAATCGCCGCTGAGCATGGCACTTTTTAAATCATCATCTTTTTCGGTACTCCAGTTTTGTGCAGCATACGAAATATATCCATCAGTTAACCATTTCGGAATATCAAGCAATGCCTGATTACTTGCCACTTCACCAATATCATCGCCAAATAATAAATTATCGGTTAACACTTTTGCAATACCCTGACGAATTTGTAATCTTAAATGCTCGTGGTTGCCATCAAAAAAAACAACAATTTTATTATTTACCAATTTTGTTAAGCCGCCGGCATTTTGCCAATCAATCCCCAACCCAATATTGCTTTGTTTGTATTCGTCGTAACTGTTGTAAACAACAATATTGCTGCGGCGCTGCAACGAATATTCAATAAAATTTTCAAGGGATGGAAGTTCCTCTTCTGCAATCTGTGCAACAAATTTTCCCAATTCGGTTCCGCCCTGCGAAACATACGTATTGAACTTAGGCGATTGATAAAATTTCCATTTAAATTTTTTGAACTGCAAACGGTTTTTACCATATTCAACAGAGTTTACCTGTGCAACAGCAAACAGCGGCACAACAGATAAAACCAGTAATACATATTTATAGATTCTTTTCATTTGCATATCCTGTCATAATTTAGAAAAAAATTGAAACGATCGGAATAATTTAGTGAAGTTATTTGCGAAATCATTTCGAACATTTCTATGTTTGTTAAAATTAGGTAATAACTATTAATCAAGTAAATTACATTTATGATCTCTGTTAAATCGTTTACTTTCAGCCCCGTTCAGGAAAATACCTATATCCTTTATAATCAAAACCACCACGCACTCATTATTGATCCCGGTTGTTACTTTGCCGCTGAACAGGAAACGTTAAAAAATTTTCTGACCACAAATAATTTAAAACCTGTTCAGTTATTAAATACACATTGCCACCTCGATCATGTGTTTGGAAATAAGTGGATTCACAAAGAATATGGATTAGAATTATTCATTCATCCCAACGAAGAAATCGTATTGTCGTTTGCAACCGATTCGGGCATTCGTTACGGATTACCTTTCGAAAATTATAAAGGCCCGTTACACTTCCTGCATGAAAATGATTTAATTCATTTTGATGATGACATTTTAAGCGTAATTGCTGCTCCGGGTCACTCGCCGGGCAGTATTTGTTTTTATTGTAAAGCACAAAATTTTGTGATTGGCGGCGATGTCTTGTTTCGCGAAAGTATTGGCAGGACTGATCTTCCAGGCGGCGATCATGCCACACTCTTAAAAAACATCCGCGAAAAATTATTTGTGTTACCGGATGAAACAATTGTCTATCCCGGCCACGGCATGCCAACTAAGATCGGCTACGAAAAAGAAAATAATCCCTTCCTGAGCTGATTTTTTTATGTTACCGGCTGCATCATTTCAATCTATCGGTTGTTGCGTCGCACACTTGTACTGCATATTTTCATGGCAGCAGAATTCTGTATTAACATTGCTGAATAATTATTTTATCCAACATTATTGAATTATCAGTTTCTAATCACCAACTTTGTGATGTATCATCTCACAAAATAATTTTCTTAAAAATATATGTCGGCATACAATCAAAGCAGGAGCAGAGTAATACAAATTATTTTTGCGGCAGTATTTATTGTTATCGTTGCACAATTAATTAACCTGCAGATATTTTCTCCCAAATACAGGCTGGCAGCAGAAAGTAACGCCATTTACAGAAAAGTTATTTACCCCGACCGCGGTATCATCTTCGACCGGAAAAAAAGAAGTTTATTGGAAAATACGATCATGTTTGATCTGGTGGTAACACCTTCCGAATCAAAAGCGGTTGATACTTTAACCTTATGCAATCTTTTGAATATCGATACTGCCGAGTATAAAAAAAGGATGAGAGAAATTATTTTTAAGAACACTTCGGTTCGCTCAAGCGTTTTTGAACCATTATTATCACCTGAACTGTATGCCAAGCTTAACGAAAACATGTATAAGTTCCCCGGATTTATTTTAAGCGAACGTTCGGCACGAATTTATCCGTACAATACCGCAGCAAATGTTTTGGGATATTTGAATGAGGTTGATACAGCCTTTCTTCGCCGTCACAAAGATGAAGGTTACGAAATGGGCGATTATGCAGGCATAACCGGATTAGAAAAAACGTACGAAAAAGTTTTAATGGGTCAACGCGGCATTAAACGTTTGATACGCGATAATAAAAGCCGTTTGCAAGGTTCTTTCGAAAATGGTTTATACGACACTGCACAGGTTGCCGGTAAAAATTTGTATTTAAGTTTAGATGTTGAACTGCAACAGTTGGGCGAAAAATTAATGTCCAATAAAGTTGGAAGTATTGTTGCCATCGACCCGCGAACAGGCGGCATTTTGTGCATGGTTAGTGCGCCAACATACAATCCCAATTATTTAACCGGCAGCGAAAGATCCAAACATATTCGCGAATTGGCCCTTGATCCAAGATTACCTTTCAACAACAGAGCTATCGGAAATAAATATTCACCGGGATCAACTTTTAAAACCGTTTCAGGGATCATCGGATTAACAGAAGGTGTAATTAATGAACGCACTACAGTTACCTGCAATGGTGCATTTCAGGGTTGCGGCACAGGCAAACCTAAATGCCTGGATAAAGGAACTTTTAATTTTAAAGAAGCCATCGCGCATAGCGATAACACTTATTTTTCTACTGTTTATAAACGAATTTTAGATCAGCCGAGATATGGCGGTGCCGATAGTGCACTTACTGTTTTTAACAGGTATGCATCAACATTTGGACTGGGTCATAAATTAGGTGTTGACCTTCCCTCAGAAAAAAGAGGCAATCTTCCTGTCTCATCATATTACAGAAAAATATTTGGCCAAAAATGGTATTCATGTAATATCATTTCAAATGCAATTGGTCAGGGCGAAGTTCAAACAACTATGTTACAGTTGGCAAATGTAATGGCCATCATTGCCAACAAAGGCTGGTATTATACGCCGCATGTTGTTGATTCGATTGAAGGCGGAGATGATGATGGCATGTTAGATGATTTTAAAGTAAAACATTACACCGATAAAAACATTCCCGACAGTATTTTTGATGCAGTACAGGATGGAATGCAGGCTGTGGTTGATTATGGAACCGCGGCAGCTTCAAAAATTCCGGACATTGTAATGTGCGGTAAAACCGGAACAGTTGAAAACTATGCCAAGATAAATGGCAAGATGGAAAAACAACAAGATCATTCATTCTTTGGTGCCTTTGCTCCAAGAGATAATCCTCGGATTGCTATTGCAGTTATTTGTGAAAACGCCGGACAAGGTGCATGGGCCGCTGCACCCATTGCCAGTTTGTTGGTCGAAAAATATTTGAGAGATTCCATCAAAGGAAAAGAACGTCAGGATAAATTAGAACAGTTTGAGAATAAAAGCATTATCCCTTATGTTATGCGCCTTGCCATGAATAAGCGTGATTCTTTAAAACAAATAAGAGAAAACCAACTGATGCTGAAAAGAATGAATAAAGAAATGAACGACTCGACAGATAACGATGAAAATAACGAAGAGGATATAAGACCTTCGGCTCCAACACCAACTAAAAAAACTATTCCAAAAAATAAAAAAAGTGATGCCGCAATTTTAAACGATGAGCGAAAAAATAAAAAAATAACAAGAACAGTTTAATTAATGAGTAACACAAATATTTCTTCGTCGCGAAGTATCGATTGGCTTGTAGTTTGGTTGTATGCACTGCTTACTGCCATTGGTATCCTTTGCATTTTTATGGTTGAATATAAACCCGGTACCGATTGGATGCAGACTTTTATTTCGGGCAAAACCAATTACAGCAAGCAATTGATTTTTGCAGGCGTTTGCACTGTTGTAGCTGTTTTTATTTTATTGGCCGATAGTAAATTGTTTACAGCTTTTGCCAACTTATTATATGCTTTCGGTATCGTACTGATGTTTGCAACTTTCTTCATCGGCAAAAGTATTAACGGTTCGAAAAGCTGGATACCCTTAGGCGGCGGATTTAATTTACAACCTGCTGAATTGTGTAAAATATTCACTGCTTTGGCACTGGCAAAATTTTTCTCGCGGCAGGAAACAGATTTCTCGAAATTAAAATCACAAATCATCGGCGTCAGTATTTCATTGGCACCTGCAGTGCTTTCGCATTTTCAGCACGAAGACGGATTGGCCCTGGCATATTTATCTTTTTTTCTTGTATTATATCGCGAAGGACTTCCTCCGCAAATATTAATATTTGGTGCATCATTTGGTGTTTTGGTAGTAGCCACTTTAGTTGTAGAACCAAACACATTGGCAATAGTTCTTACCGCAATTGCTATTGTCACGATTTATTTTTTGCGCAAGACCATCAAGCGTAATAAAAATATTTTAGTACTCATCGTTTCGTTGTGGGCCATTTCGGTAGGTATACAAAGATTTGCTGTGCCTTATATTTTTAATAATGTTTTTGAATGTTACCAAAGCACACGCATTTACAGCATGGTGGGCAAGGATTATGACTGCAGTCAAAATCATCATGTAACAAAAGGAACCGAAAAACATGGAAAAAAACCTGATGATTATAATGTGCGTCAAAGTAAAATTGCAATTGGTTCGGGCGAAATATTTGGCAGCGGATTTTTAAAAGGCACACAAACAAGAGGTAAGTATGTGCCCGAACAACATACCGATTTTATTTTTACTTCCCTGGCTGAAGCATTTGGTTTAGTTGGCTGTGTTATTTTTTTGGGTATCTATCTTTTTCTTTTGTACCGCATCATTGCAATTGCTGAACGACAACGAAGCACTTTCAGTCGTGTATATGCTTACAGTGTTGCCAGCATTATCTTTTTTCATATCACTGTAAATATTTGCATGACCATCGGTTTGTTCCCGATCATCGGTATTCCATTACCGTTGATCAGTTATGGTGGATCGTCATTACTTACTTTTTCAATTCTTATTTTTATTTTATTGAGATTAGACGCCGACAGGCAGATGATCTTAAGATAAAATTTTTCAATCAAAAAAATGAACCGAACCAAGCCAATTATCATTCCTCTTTCTGAAGGAAGTTTTACTGTTGATAAAACAAAAATATTTGTTCCTTTTCATTCAGATAAACACGATTTAAAAGAAAGGTCAACCGGAAGTTTATTGGTAGAAGTGCAGCCATTTGCGATCATCACATCAAAAGATATTTTACTGATCGATACCGGTTTGGGATTTAGCAAAAATGGCGAATTACAAATTCATTCAAACTTAAAAGCAAATGGCATTCAGCCAAATCAAATAACAAAAGTTTTAATGAGCCATTTGCATAAAGATCATGCAGGCGGAATAAGTATGAGAGATAATCTTGGTAATTATAAATTATCTTTTCCCAATGCAACATATTTTGTACAAAAAAAAGAATTTGAGTTTGCAATGGAAAAAGGGTTCCCTTCTTTCATGACCGAAGAAATTGAAGTACTGCAAAATAATCGGCAGGTGCAATGGTTAGAAGGTGATGGCCGTATTGATGGTTATATTCAGTATCATGAAACATCGGCCCACAGTCCGCACCACCAAGTATTCTGGATCGAAGATGGCAATCAAAAATTATTTTTCGGTGGAGATGATGCCCCGCAATTAATTCAAATGAAAAATAAATTCATTGCCAAATATGATTTCGACGGAAAAAAATGTATGCAGCTCCGTCAGCAATGGTGGCATCAGGCGCAGGAAGAAGGATGGACATTTTTATTTTATCATGATATAAAAACGCCTTATTATCATCAACAAAAAAAAGAGCTTTAAATAATTTAAAGCTCTTTACATATTATCGTTGTTTATTTAACTGCCGTTGTTCCCTAAGCCTTTGCCGTTTCTCCATTTCGGTCCTGATAAAATTACCAAATTCTCTTTCTGCAAGAAATCCCTTATTTACTCTTTCATCTGTTCCCAGTACTTTTTTAAACTCTACCCAATATCTTTTTTTTAAAGCCAATAATTTTTCGTCTAAACCAATAACATCATCTTTCATTTCTTTTCTTGCTTCAGTCATATCATCGGTATAATTATAATAAACAGGCCAAAATTTTTCAGCTTCTTCAGATGATAAATTCAATTGGCGTGTCATGTAAGCGATCTTCAATCCCTGCAGGTTTCCCAACCCTTTTTGTGGTTGAGAAAATGCCACACAACTAATCAGCAAGGATAAACTCAATAAAAGTTTTTTCATTTTACAAAATCATTTTAGTTTGTTTTAGAGGGTGTTTCTGCGTAAGCTTCCGAATTATCATTTAAATATTGCTGCAATTCTTCATCGCTTACTGTCGATATACTTTGTTTTATATCGGGCAAATCCTGTTCTTTCAAATAATTATTATCTGTATTTAATGCCAGGCTATCATTTTCAATATACGCATTCAATTCAGAGTCGCTTATACTGTTTAATTCTTTAACTACATTAAACGAACTTTGTTTGTTTTGATATAAAAAACCTCCGGTGATCAAAACGCCTCCAATAATTGCTGCAGCCGCATAACTAATCCATTTTCGGGTAAATCCGAATGAGATAATTTTTGCAGACTGTTTTTTATTTTTAGTGATGCTGAAATTTTCGAAATAATTTTCCGGAACAGCGTATATATTTTTTTTGCTGATGGAATTTAATAAAGGCGTAATATTTTTCAACTCATCAGCAAATTCGTTTTTATTGTTATTAATTTTTGAAAGGATATTTTTAGGCAATATTTCAAAATAGTTTTCGGGGGCTTTAAATGTATCTGATTTTGCCTCAGCCAATAACTCTTCGCGTTTAATTAGGGCAATAATATCAACAGCCAACCCTTCAAAATATCCTTGCGGGGCAACAAATAAATTTGAGCGGTTAAGGGTTGTTAAAACTGGCGAAATGGTTGTCAATTCCTCAAATATGGTCTCCTTCTGTGTCATTTTTACGGTTATACGACTCTAAAACTTGTTGTTTGTTTAACGATTTAAAATAAAATCTTCAATTTTTTTTGCGGCATGATGATAACTTGCTTTCAATGCCCCCTCGCTGGTATCCAGGATACGGCTCATTTCCTCATAAGGCATTTCATCATAATACCTGAGGTTAAAGACCAATCTCTGCTTTTCGGGTAAACTTTGAATGGCCAATTGTAGTTTCCATTCTAATTTATTGGCATCAAAGCCGGCATCAGCAATTACTTTATTGCTCAATCCGCTTTCCCCTTCATCTAAACTAACCGATGCTTTTCTTTTTTGCTGGTCTAAAAAAGTTAGACACTCGTTGGTAGCAATGCGGTATAACCAGGTATACAATTGACTGTCTTCTCTAAAATTTTCCAAGCCTTTCCAAACTTTTATAAAAACATTTTGCAACACATCGTTGGTATCGTCGTGATCTACCAGCATCCTGCGAATATGCCAATACAATTTTTCCTGATATTTTTTTATGATAGCAGTAAATGCCGATTCTTTCAGATCGGGCTTATTGAATTGAACCAGTAATTCTTTATCCTCCATTAGCATGCAGGGAAATTAAAAAAATAAATTGAAACTATGTTTTTTCTATCCGTCAATTAACTTATTGATCATTTTTCTTTGTTGGTGATTCCGGGACTGATTTATACGAAAAACTTTAGCCGGTAACAACATCCGATTTACATAACAATTAGCTTTGCAATTCTAAAACACGAAATATATGAAAAAAATTTTCCTATCGATTGTATTGGTAGTATTCATGCTCCGTACTTATGCAGATGAGGGCATGTGGATACCGCTCCTATTGGGCGAACAAGTTTATAAAGACATGGTTAAAAAAGGTTTGAAATTAAAACCTGAACAATTGTACAGCATGAACCATTCGTCTATAAAAGATGCCATAATTATTTTTGGCGGCGGATGTACCGGTGAAATTGTTAGTGATCAGGGATTGATCTTTACCAATCACCACTGCGGTTACGATGCCATTGCAAATGCATCAACTGTTGATCACAATTATTTAAGAGATGGCTTTTTTGCTGCCGATAAAAGCAAAGAAATCCAATCAAGAATCTCTGTTCGTTTTTTAAACAGGATTGAAGATGTTACCGACAGAATAATGAAAGAATTAGGTAATACCGATGGAATGGAACGTGCACAAAAATTAATTGCAACACAATCAGCCATTGTAAAAGAAGTTACCGGTGGTGATGAATTTAAAGCCGCTGTTGTAGCCAGCATGTTTAAAGGAAATCAATACTTTTTATTTGTATATGATGTTTATAAAGATGTTCGTTTAGTTGGCAACCCGCCAGAAAGCATTGGTAAATTTGGTGGCGATACTGATAATTGGGAATGGCCGCGCCACACCGGCGACTTTTCTGTTTTCCGTGTGTACATGAGTAAAGACGGAAAGCCCGCAAACTTTGGCGCAGACAATGTTCCATTGAAACCAAAATATTTTTTACCTGTCAGCATCAAAGGTTTTAAAGATGGCGACTTTAGTATGATCTATGGTTATCCGGGCGGTACCAACCGTTACGAAACTTCTTACGGTGTTAAGCTCAGCATCGATATCAACAATCCAACATTGGTAAAATTGCGCGATGTGCGTTTGAAATACATGTTTGATGAAATGAAGAAAGATCCTGCCATAAAATTGCAACTCGCTTCTTCTTATGCATCCATTGCCAACTACTGGAAATTTTATGACGGCGAAACAAAACAATTATTGAAGTATGATGTAACCGGACAAAAACAGAAAGTAGAAGCCGATTTCATTGAATGGGCAAAAGGGAAACCTGAATATGAAAATATTTTCGGCGATTATCAGAAAAATTATGAAGCATGGCGGCCTTACGCAACTCAGGCCGTTTATATGAGAGAAGGGATTTTCGGTTCGCCCTTATTAGCCTATGTATCAAGTTGGAGTGCATTAGATCAAATGCTAAACAAAAAAGATGTTAGTAAAGATGATCTTGATAAAGCCATCAATAATGCAAAAGCTGCAAGAAATAATTTCTTGAAAGATGAAAATAAAAAAAGCGATCAGAATATTTTAGCATCGGTATTGATGATGTATAATACCGATATCCCTAAAGAACAACAACCCGCAGGATTTTACGAGAGCCTATTTAAAAATTTCAACAGCATTGATGAAAGTCCGTATAAAAGATATGCCGCCGATGTTTTCGAAAACACCATGGCGTTTGATGGTAACAAATGGAACGACTTTGTTGCAAACCCTACTGCTGCTGCATTAGAAGCCGATCCTGCTTTCAAAACAACCATGGCTTTTATCAAAAACTGGAATAGCAATTTTTCTTCGAAACAAATGGCTTTCATAAATAAGAATAACGATCTCGGCCGAATATACATGAAAGGCTTATTCGAAAAAGAACCTGCAAAAATGAAAGGCACTTATCCCGATGCAAACTTTACCATGCGTGTTAGTTACGGTAATGTAAAAAGTTACAAACCAAAAGATGCAGTGTTTTACGATTTTGTTTGCACACTAAGCGGTGTTGTTGCAAAATATGTTCCCGGCGATTATGAATTCGATCTGCCTGCAAAATTCTTAGACCTGTATAAAGCAAAAGATTTTGGAGATTATATCGATAAAAAATACAATGATATTGTTGTTTGCTTCATTACAACAAACGATATCACCGGTGGTAATTCGGGTTCTCCGGTTATTAATGGGAATGGCGAATTAATTGGTTTGGCATTCGATGGTAACTACGAAGCATTAAGCCATAAGTTGGCATTCGATAAAGATCTAAACCGTACCATTTGTGTTGATGTTCGATATGTTTTATGGTGCATCGATAAATTAGGCGGTGCCAAACATATTGTTGACGAATTGAAATTGGTGAAGTAAAAAATGATTTCTCTTAATAGAAAAGCGTGGCAAATAAATGCCGCGCTTTTTTTATTTAAATAAATAGAGTACCTTAAATGCAATAAAAATCCTGATTATGAAAATATCTATTTTTATTTCTAAGAAAGTTCTTAGTACATCAGCATTTATACTTTTCTTTTTAGCTGCATATTCGCAATCAAGCAGCAGTTACGACAATTTAGCCAAAGAAGCTTTCGACAAAAAAAATTATGATCTGTGTATCGAATATTGCAATAAATCAATCGCTATTCAACCAAGCGGGTGGACTTATTGGGAAAGGGCTGCAGCAAAATATAATTCGTATAAATACAGTGGTGCTGTAGAAGATTATACAAGTGCCATATCGTATTATTCCGATTTTCCTTCATTGGCAAATTTGTATTTCTACAGGGGCGAATCATATTATTTCGACTTTAAGTATCAATTGGCCATTGATGATTACAATAAAGCCTATAATTATAATTACAACAATTACGGTACACTATACCGGGCCCGTGCAGATGCTTATTATTTTTTAGGCAATTATACAGATGCAAAATCCGATTATTCGAAATGTGTATCTTATTTTTCATCCGATCTAAAAACCCAATCAAATATTTATTATTATATCGGCCAATGCGAAAAATATTTAAAAAACAATGATGCTTCGCTGATCGCTTTTAATAAAGCATTAGACATCGATCCTGGCAACTCTAAAGTTTATGAACTCAGAGCTAATATTTGGGCCGGAAAAAATAATTATACAAATGCGATAGATGATATTACCAAAGCCATCAACTATGGTAAAGACCAAATTCTTTCTAATTATTTTATTGCCGACGATTATAAAACCAGAGCAGGTTTTTATAATAATCTTCGCGATTACGATCAGGCAATTAAAGATGCCGAATCGGCAATTGCCACCGATTCATTAATAGAAATAAACTGGGATCTGGGCTTATATCAGCACAATGGCGGTTATTATAAAAAAGCTATCGAATCATATAACAAAGCAATCGCCGCACAAAAAAACGATACCGAAAATATTGTATTGCTAATCCGAAATATTTCGCTTTGTTACAGAGATATGCTCGATTACCGTTCGGCTGTTGATGAAGTAAATAAAGCACTCTCGATGAAAATGAATTTTGCAAATGCTTATTGGTCGAGAGCCATATATTACAACAGCAGTAAGCTTTATCAAAAAGCTTTGGATGATTACGATAAAGCAATTCTTTTGCTTGCAGATAATAAAATCAGTTTAGCATCTATCTATAAAGAACGCGGTCAACTTTATTATTCCAAATTAAAAGATATTGATAAGGCCGCTAACAATTATACACAAATGCTTAGTTTAAATCCGGACGACGAAACCACTCTTTACGAATACGGAAGATTTATGGTGCAATCGAAAAAAAATATTGAAGATGGTAAAGTAAAATTAAAACTATGTGCCGATAAAAGTTTGGCCAGAGATACCGGATCCAATTATTCGTATGCAAAATTATTTTTAGGCGAAAAGGAAGCGGCATTTAATAATATGTGGCGCTTACTCGATAAATATCGTAACGATAAATATCAATATAAATGGGAATTGCATGTTGTTGCTTGCTTGTACGCTTTATCCGATAATCCAAAAAAAGCAATCGAATACCAGGAAAAAGCTTTTAAAGAAGGGTTCTACGATTTTAATCATTTACTCAACGACCGCGATCTGATTTCTATTCAAAACCTGGCAGAATACAAAGCACTGCTGGTTAAATACAAGATGCCAACGCCAAAGTATTTTGTAAAGTAATTCTTAAAAAATAAATTCAAATAAAAACAGTGTAGTTTAAAAAATCTATACTGTTTTTTTTATGTAGCAAGCTGTAGAAACTTTATTCAGCAACGGTTGCGTCGCACACTTGTACGTTCGGAGCTGTGAGCGGCGAGCCATGAGCTTCGAGTAAATGCTCATGGCTATTCTTCAGTACAAGAGTGCGACGCAACAACAGTTTCATTGAAATACAAAAGCTCGTAAACAAAAAAATAATTTAATTAAATCACGAAACTTTTTTCGAAAGTAGATACCAACCATTTATCTATTGCACTTACAATGGTTGAGCTAACAAAAGGTTTGGAAACATAATCATTCATGCCGGCTTCCAGACATCTTTCTTTTTCATCTTTTAATGTTCCGGCAGTTAATGCGATGATAGGGATCCGATTTAATTTTTCGATACTCCGAATTATTTTTGCGGCATCATACCCGTTCATTTCGGGCATTTGAATATCCATGAAAATAATATCGGGCTGAACAGACCTGTAAAGTTCCACAGCTTCGTTTCCATTGGACGCTTCTGATATCTGTGCATTGGGGAGTATTTGGGTAATGATAGTTTTTATCAATAAAATATTGAACATATTATCATCAACCACTAAAACTTTATATTCTTTTAAATGTGCTGGTTGTTTAACATCGATCTCTTTCAATTTTATTTTCCGTTGATTATTACTCATCCCAACTTTTGATAACGCATCGAACAAGTGTTCTATCTTGATGGGTTTAACCAATCGTTGATGCACATTCAATTCCTGGCATGCAGTATTAATACTTGCATCATCGGCAGAGCTGTGCAATAACATGATCGGCAGTTCTGTTAATTTTAATTCATTCCGTATTTTTTCAATAGAAGTAATTCCATCCATGACCGGCATGTGATAATCCATCAAAACCAAATCGTATTTATTTCCTGCTTCTAATTTTTTTGCAGCTTCCAATCCATTTTCAACTTCATCGCAATTAATTAGTTTCAGCGCCAGCATGTCTTTTAAAATATGCCGATTGTTCACATTGTCGTCAACGATCAATACTTTTTTATACTCGTATAAATTTTTCCATTCTATTGCTTCGCCATCCATGGCCCTTAGTTTCAGATCGAAATAAAATGTACTTCCTACCTGCGGCGTACTTTCTAATTTTAATTCACTGCCCATTAAACTGATCAATCTTCTTGAAATGGCAAGGCCTAAACCCGTACCGCCAAATTTTCTGTTGATGGAAGCATCTTCCTGCGAGAATGCTTCGAATATTTTTTGTTGGTTTTCGGGGTTGATGCCGATGCCGGTATCACGTACAGAGAAACGGAATATTGATTTCCCGTCAACATCTTTTTGCAAGATTTCTATCTTTAATTCAACTTCACCGGTGGCAGTAAATTTAACTGCATTGCCCAAGAGATTAATCAATACCTGTCTTATTCTTACCGCATCGGTCCAAATAAAACGCGGAACATCCAATGCAATATTTAACAACAGTTCCAGGTCTTTCTTGTAAGCCTGATAGCTAATTACATCGGCTACCTGATAACCTAATTCGAATATGTCGGTCTTCTCATTTTCTATTTCTAATTTGCCGGCTTCTATTTTCGAAAAGTCAAGAATTTCGTTAATGATATCCAATAAAGAATTGGCCGAATTAAATACCGCCGAAACATACTGGCGTTGTATATCATCTAATTTAGATTTATGCAACAGATCAGAAAAACCGATCACACTATTTAACGGCGTACGAATTTCGTGACTCATGTTTGCCAGAAATTCTGATTTTGCTTTACTGCCCGATTCTGCTTTTTCTTTTGCTTTTATTAATTCCTGTTCAATTTTTTTGTGTTCAGTAACATCTCTTTTAATAGCGATCCAGTGCGTGTAATTTTTGTTTTTATCGGTAATAGGTGAAATGGATATGGCCGACCAAAATTCTTCTCCGTTTTTTTTATAATTAATCACTTCAAATTCGCATGGCTGATAATTTTCTATGCATTTTGCAACACGTGCTAATTCTGTTTTATCGGTCTTAGGTCCCTGCAAAATATCGGGTGATTTACCAATTACTTCTTCCTTCGAATAGCCTGTCATTTTTGTGTACGACTCGTTAACAAAAATGATTTTATTATTTTGCGCATCATGTGGATCTATTTCTGTAACAGCAACTGCATCTGTTGCATTGGTGATAACTGATTCGAATAATTTAAGTCTGAACTCTTCATCTTTCCTGTCGGTGATATCTTTTCCTATACCAACCAAACCAATGATCATTCCTTTTTCATCTCTTATCGGAACTTTAGAATTTAATGTCCAGTGTTTTTTGTTGAACTTATCAATAAAAAAACCTTCTTTATTCAATTGAGGCTGACCGGAAGTAAAAACATATTTGTCATCGGCAAAAGAACTGTCAGCTACTTCTTTCGTATAAACTTCATAATCGCTTTTGCCAATCACTTCATCTTCCGATTCAAATCCCATGAATTTAACCTCGGTGGTATTGGCAATAATTTTACGAAAATCTTTATCTTTTACATAAACTGCATCGGGTAAATTATCAATTAGTGTGCGTAAAAGGTTGCGCTCGTATTTAACGGTTTCTTCGGCCATTTTTTGTTTGGTAACATCGCGGTCGATACCTACTAATCCAATAATCTCACCATTTTCGTTCTTAATGGGAATCTTTGATGTGAGTATGAATCGTTTTTTATTTTGATTATCGATAAAAGAATCTTCACGGTTTATTTGTGGTAACCCTGTTTGAAATACCAACATGTCTGATTGATGATAAACCTCTGCAATTTCTTTTGGATAAATATCATAATCATTTTTACCCAAAATTTCTTCTTCCGATTCAAATCCCATTCTTTTAACCTGAGCAGGATTGGCAAGAAGTTTACGCGATTGAAGATCTTTTATATAAACCGAATCGGGCAGGTTATCAATTAATGTTCTGAAAAGATTACGTTCATGCTTAATAGTTTCCTGCGCTTTTTTAATTTCAGTGATGTCCCGAAATATTGCAAAAGTTCCTATCACTATACCATTTTCAAACTGAGGGGCAGCAGTAATCAAAATATTTTTTTTAGTGCCATCCTTTAAAACTATTTCACTTTCATATTCAGTTGCCCTACCTGCTAATCTTTCTTTTGTTTGAGTTAAGATGAAATCAAAACTTTCTTTGGTAAAAAATTTATCGAGCCTTACCCCATTCAATTCTCCTTTACCAACTCCGAATATTTTTTCGGTCGCAGCATTTGCAAAAACAAATCGTTCGTTCGTATCTGCTATACCAACTCCTTCACCAATATTTTCAATCACATAACTGTAATTTGCTTCTTTCAGTTTATGTGCTGCCATACTTTTTTTCAAAGGCAGATATAGGAATATATAAATAACGGGAAAGATCAGAATAGAAAGAATTGATGAATCGATAAGCGCTTCGGTCCAATCAGAAAAACTTGGCAAATACCTTAATAACAACATGATCGATGTTTCGCCAATGAAAATAGAAGCAACTATCAGAAGAAATATATTTTTTTCTGTTTCAATAAACCGTTCAATCCTAATTAATATTTTTTTATACATCGAAGTTTTTGATAACCGGTAGTGCAAATCTTTTCTAAAATTGTCTGATTTTATTTTCATAAGATTCGCAGGGGGTTAATTATTATTTTAAAAATAGAATGGATTTTATATTTTAATTGTAAAGAATTATACGCAATGATTGTAGTCGCAAACATTACATCAACAAATTGCTATTCAACTCTACAGTAAAATAATCAATTTTACTGTACCTATTTTAATTTTTTTTGCCCGAAATATTTAATTGCCCGGCGAGTTATCTTTCCATCCCCACAAGTGCAGGCAGGCATAGGTTCTGAAGGGGATCCACTTCGCAGATATCTTCAGCATTTGTTGTTTCAATATCTTTTTATCGGTTTCATTTAATTTATAAATTTTAATCATGGCTTGCTGAATGCCAAGATCATCCACAGCAAAAACATCTTCCCTGCCCAGACTAAACATCAACAACATTTCTACCGTCCACCTGCCCACTCCTTTTATTTCTGTAAGCAATTCAATGATTTCTTCATTCTGCATTTTCAATAATTTCTTGTCGTTTATTTTATTTTCAATGCAGAATGCAGCAACATTTTTTACATAGCCAACTTTAGCATTCGATAATCCAATAGCCCTCAATTCTTCGAACGAAGAATCTAATACCTGCTGAGGTTTTGGTTCTTTGCCATTGTATAATTTGAGGAACCGGTGAAAAATAACGCTTGCAACTTTTGTATTTAATTGCTGGCTCATGATACTTGCCATTAACCGCAACGGAATATTCTGACGCAATTTCAGCTCATCCAATTCATCGCCAATAATTTTTGCCAGCTTTTTATCTTTTTTCAAATGTTCGATGTAACTCATAAGCCTAAGTTAATTAATTTACGGCTGATGCTAAAACAAGTAATTAAAACCGGCGATGGAAGCAACAGCATTTTTATTCCTGAAATGAATGTTGCCTACCACAGCATTCATGGTGCCGTGCAGGAAAGCAATCATGTTTTTATTAAAGCCGGTTTAAAACCATTGCTGCATCAACATCAAACAATCAACATCTTTGAAATGGGTTTTGGCACAGGATTGAATGCGTTGCTGAGTTTGCAAACGGCTGTGCTGCATCAGCAAAAAATAAATTATACTACCGTTGAATTATTTCCGCTGACACCTGAAGAAGTAGTTGAATTAAATTATGCCGATGAAAATTTTGTTCAGCTTCACCGATGCGATTGGGAAAAAGATATGGTATTGAATGATCGTTTCAGCATTCATAAAACAAATCAATCGCTCATAAATTATTCAACCGGTAAAAAATTTAATCTGGTTTATTTCGATGCTTTCGACCCCAACACACAACCCGAATTATGGACGAAAGAAATTTTCGAAAAATTATTTTTGATGATGGCATCCAACGGAATTTTAGTTACTTATTCAAGTAAGGGAAATGTTCGAAGAGCCATGCTGGAAGCCGGTTTCAGCGTAGAAAAAATTCCGGGGCCGCCGCATAAAAGAGAAATGATACGTGCGAAGAAGACGACAGACAACGGATGACGGTTTTACTATGAACCATCACCCATGAACTATTACCCATCACCCAAAATTTACTTAGCTTCAACATAAAATCATTCATTATGAAATATTTTCTTCTGTTTCTGTTTTTCGTTGCAATTAATTCATCTGTTTTCTCGCAGGATAAAAACGAAAAAGCCATCCGCAAAATTTTAGAAGATCAAAATGCTGCATGGAACAAAGGCAATTTAGATTCGTTCATGATCGGTTATTGGCAAAATGATAGTTTGATGTTTATTGGCAAAAGCGGACCAACTTACGGTTATAATAAAACATTGGAGAATTATAAAAAGGGTTATCCCGATACGGCACACATGGGCAAGTTTACTTCCACTATCATCAGCATAAAAAAATTATCGAATGAATATTATTTTGTTCTCGGCAAATGGTTTTTGAAACGAAGCATTGGAGATGCAGGCGGGCATTATACTTTACTCTTCAGAAAAATTAATGGCCAATGGAAAATTATTGTTGACCATAGTTCATGACGGTTCAACGCATTAATATTTTCTTAAATCGCTTTTACTTCATCTAACTTTACACTTAAACTATATTTTATGATACTCATCATTCTTGGCATACTCATTTTTGTTGCCGCCTTCTCTGTAAAAGCGATGAACCCTCCATTATCTCATTACTCGGGCACTGTTAGAACTATTGGGTTAGTTGTAATTGCGCTGGGCATTCTTACCTCCTGCATCAAACAAATCGATCCCGGACAAATTGGTGTAAAAACCTTATTTGGCAAAGTACAGGATGATGTTTTGACAAGCGGTTTAAATTTTATCAATCCTTTGGTTGAAGTAAAAACCATCGATATAAAAACACAGAATTATACCATGAGCGGCGTTCACAACGAAGGCGATGTAGCCGGCGATGATGCGATCCATGTTTTAACCGCTGATGGTTTGGAAGTAGTGATAGACCTCACTGTTTTATACCATGTTCAACCTACAGAAGCGCCAAAAATTGTGAGGGAAATTGGACTGGATTTTAAAAATGTTATTGTGCGTCCTGTAACACGTACCAAGATCAGGGATAATGCTGTGTATTATACTGCTGTTGATTTATACTCGACAAAGAGAGATGAATTTCAGGCAAGAATTGTAAAAAGCATTGAAAACAATTTGAAAGAACGCGGATTAATTTTAGAACAATTATTGGTACGCAATATTACTTTGCCTGCAACAGTAAAAGCATCTATCGAAGAAAAAATAAAAGCCGAACAAGATGCGCAAAAAATGGAATTTGTTTTGCAAAAAGAAAAACAGGAAGCCGAACGTAAACGTGTGGAAGCACAGGGTATTGCCGATTACCAGAAGATCATCAGTTCAGGTTTAGGCGATAAACAATTGCAATACGAAAATTTGCAGGTAATGAAAGGATTGATTACTTCGCCCAATGCAAAAGTCATTATCATGGGTGGCAGCAAAAGCCCGGTAATATTAGATACTAAAGGAAATTAAATTTTTTATTACACGAATTGTGTTTTACAGTATTAATTTTTTGATTCGTGTAATTCGTAAAAATTTGTGCACTAGTTATTCGGGAATATTCAATGGCTTTTTCCATAAACGGATCATCAGCCAAATAAAAATAATGGTACTTATTAATAACCACAGGTAAAAAATAATATTGCCTGCGGTTATTTTTTGTTCGATAAAAGCATAACCAAATTGTATCCCTGCAGTGGTATTACTAATTAGCCACAGCACCGTAAATGAAATGCTGTTGACTATTCGTATTAAATATGCTCTTACTTCAGGTTCCAAAAAAAATATATTTTATAAAGAATAAAAAAATACTAATTCGTGTAATTCGATTTAATTCGTGTAATAAAACTTTCAGCTTATTAATCTAAACTCTGATTTGCTGTTGCCGCCAGTTTTAATATCCTGTCGAATTGTGCCGGCGTCAGATCGTTATAAAAATAATAGATCGGATCAACAGGAACGCCGTTCTTATGCACTTCATAATGGCAATGTGCACCTGTACTTTTTCCTGTGTTACCAACATAACCAATCACTTCACCACGTTTAACATTTTGTCCCACTTTTGCTTTTACCCGATACATGTGGCCATATAATGTTTGATAACCATAACCATGATTGATCACCACATCATTTCCAAAACCTCCACTGCTGTAACCTGCTTCTTTTACAATACCATCGGCAGTTGCATAAATGGGCGTGCCAACAGGCGCAGTAAAATCAAGACCCGCATGAAACCTGCGCACTTTATATATAGGATCGATACGGTTACCAAAACCGCTTGCAATACGTGTAAGATTTTTATTGCTTACGGGTTGAATGGCCGGAATAGCCAATAATAATTTTTCTTTATGCTTCACCATATCATCAACATCGTCAAAACTTTTTGCCTGATATGCCACACGCAACGATAAATTATTTAATTGTTCGGCCATACTGTGTACCAATTCATCTTCGCTCATACTTTGCACCAGCGTAACTTCTTTTTTTATTTCACTGTCTTTTATACGGGCGCTGTCGGGTACAGGTGCTGCTTCAAATATGGAACGATAAACAGAATTATCCCTGTTTTCCAGTTCACTCATCTGCAATTCCAATTGCTTTATCCTTTCCTGAAATACAGAATAATTTTCTCTCATCGCATCATTTTCCTGGCGCAATAATTTTTCTTTAGGACTGTCAACATATCTGAAAACAATCAACACAATAATTAATCCTGTAACGATCGACGCGGCAATGAATCCAAAAAATTGTAATATCCTTACACGCAGCGGGGTTTCCAGCTTTTCATATCGAAGCGAGTGGGTATTATAATAATATTTTATTTTTTTCAACGCCATTATTCCGCGTAGTTCATAGGTTATGGTTCATTAGTAATGTTTGAAGTTTATATCACGGGCCATTGCCCACGAACAATCTCCTTTCCCTTACCTTTGAAACCTTAATTTTGCCAGCAAATATAACCGTAATCAACACTAACAAATAGTAAAATTTGGATTTAATATGATGAGCAGTATCGAAATACGCCAACAATTTTTAGATTTTTTTAAATCAAAACAACATCAGATCGTTCCATCTGCACCCATCGTTATAAAAAATGATCCCACATTATTATTCACCAATGCGGGGATGAACCAGTTCAAAGATTATTTTCTGGGAAATAAACAACCGCAATATAAACGTATTGCCGATACACAAAAATGTTTGCGTGTAAGCGGTAAACACAACGATCTGGAAGAAGTGGGCGTTGATACATATCACCACACCATGTTCGAAATGCTGGGCAACTGGAGCTTTGGTGACTATTTTAAAGCCGAAGCCATTGCATGGAGTTGGGAATTATTGACCGAAGTTTATAAACTTGATAAAGACCGTTTATACGTTACCATTTTTGAAGGCGATGCAAAAGAAGGTTTGCCAAAAGATGAGGAGGCTTTTACTGAATGGAAAAAAGTAATTGGTGAAGACCGGATTTTATTGGGAAATAAAAAAGATAATTTTTGGGAGATGGGCGATACCGGCCCATGCGGACCATGTACCGAAATTCATTATGATAGCAGAAATGATGAAGAAAGAAAATTAGTTGCCGGAAAAACTTTGGTCAACAACGATGATCCGCAGGTGATTGAAATTTGGAATAATGTATTTATTCAGTTCAATCGATTAAAAGACGGATCGCTGGAACCCTTGCCGGCTAAGCATGTTGACACTGGTATGGGTTTTGAAAGATTGGTGAGAGTTATTCAAAATAAACAAAGTAATTACGATACTGATGTTTTTACCGGAACGATTGGAGCCATTGAAAAAATTGTAAATAAAAAGTACGATTACAGCGATAGCAAACAAGCGATTGCATTTCGGGTAATTGCCGATCATATTCGTGCCATCAGTTTCACCATTGCCGATGGGCAACTTCCATCAAACACTGGCGCAGGTTATGTGATTAGAAGAATTTTGCGAAGAGCTGTTCGTTATTATTATTCTTATCTCGATTATAAACAACCATTACTGCATCAGTTATTGCCAACATTGGCAAAACAATTCGAAAATGTTTTTCCGGAATTTAATCATCAATTAGATTTTGTAAGCAAAGTTGTGAAAGAAGAAGAAGATGCGTTTTTAAGAACGTTGGCTTCTGGAATTATTTTGTTTAATTCATATATTGAAGATGGCAACAAAAAACATTCTATAACAAGTCAACAGAGTCAAACTATTTTCATAAAAGCTAACGATGGAGAGGTGTATAGTACTTCAAGACTTGCTAAAATTATTTCAGGAGAATTTGCATTTAAACTCTTTGATACCTATGGATTTCCAATTGATTTAACAGAGCTATTAGCAAAAGAAGTTGGCTGGGAAATTGACATGAATATTTTTCTCAAATGTTTATATGAACAAAAAACTCGTTCTCGTGCCGCAAGTGTTGTAGATACAGAAGATTGGGTAAACGTGCACGAACAAAGCCTTACAGAGTTTGTTGGTTACGATAGTTTAGAAATAAAAACCAAAATAGTTAAGTATCGAAAAGTAAAAGCCAAGGGAAAAGAAGGTTACCAAATTGTTTTGGCTGCAACACCTTTTTATGCCGAAAGCGGCGGTCAGGTTGGCGATACGGGCACACTCACGATTAACGATTCACGATTGTCGATTTATGATACCAAAAAAGAAAATAATTTAATTATTCATTTCACTGAATCACTCCCTGAAAATTTAGATGGCGATGTTTTTGCAAAAGTTGACGCTGCAAAAAGAAAACAAACCGAGATACATCACAGTGCTACACATTTATTGCATGCCGCATTGCGCAAGGTTTTGGGAACACATGTTGCACAAAAAGGAAGTCTGGTAAATGATGAACAACTGCGTTTCGACTTTTCGCATTTTGCAAAAGTCAGTGATGAAGAAATTGCATCGATAGAAAAAATCGTCAATCAAAAAATAAGAGAAAATATTCCGGTTGTCATCAAAGAAATGAATAAAGATGAAGCCGTTAAACTCGGTGCCATGGCTTTGTTTGGAGAAAAATACGGCGATCGGGTTCGGGTGGTTATCATTGATCCAAAATATTCTATCGAATTATGCGGCGGTACACATGTTGGTTCAACAGGCGAGTTGGGTTTCTTTAAAATAAAGCACGAAACTGCGGTAGCAGCAGGTGTTAGGCGTATTGAAGCACTTAGCGGCAATGCCGCTGAAACCTTTATCGGCGAACAGTTTGCTGCAATCAATGCGATCCGTGAATCATTAAAAAATCCAAAGGAAATTAATAAAGCAATCGATAACCTGGTTGCCGAAAATAACGAGCTGAAGAAAAAATTAGAAAGTGCCGAAGCAAAACAATTGATCAGCATTGCTGAATCGTTGTTGAGCGAACGTACTTCTTTTTCATTAAAAAATTCGCAGGCAATATTTATTGGAAAAGTAGTTGATGTTAGCAATGCCGATCATTTAAAAAAATTATGTTTCGATCTGAAAAATAATTTAGGAAACGATTATGCTGTAGCATTGGCTGCAAACATAAACGGCAAAGCAAATGTTGCCATCATGTTATCGGATAGTGTATCAAACGAAAAAGGTTTGGAAGCGCCGAAAATTATTAAAGAACATATCACCCCATTAATTAAAGGCGGCGGCGGCGGACAAAAAACTTTAGCAACTGCCGGCGGTCAGGATGCAAGCAATTTGCAGCAGGTTATCGAAAAAGTAAAATCGCTTTTATAAACTCATCCCGCTAATTAAATAGCGGGATTTCTTTTTTTGCCGCTCATCATTTCTTTTCTTATTTAACATTTCCGAAAGATTTCGTATTTCAAATAGTTTATTACATTTGATCTACTAAATTTTTCGTACACTAAAATAAAATATCATGATTACAAAATTATTAGCCGTATCGTTGATCGGCATAACACTTAACGGCACTGCATTTGCGCAGGAGTCATCCAAAATAAAAGAGAAAAAAGAAGAACGTATCATCATCACAAAAAAAGGAACAGGCGATCAGAAAATGACGGTTGTTGTTGATGGCGATAAAGTAACCGTTAACGGTAAACCTGTTGATCAGTTGAACGACAAAGACGTTCAGGTATTAAAAGAATTTGATAACGATGGCAATTTCTCGGTAGAACTTCCCGAAGGTTTACATGGAATGATGGCGCCGCCACATATGAATATGTTTAAAGTAAGTGATAACAAAGCTTTTCTGGGTGTGATGACTGAAAAAGATGAGAAGGGAGCAAAAATTACCGATGTAACCAAAGAATCTGCCGCCGAAAAAGCCGGATTAAAAAAGGGTGATATCATTATCAAAGTAAATGATACTAAAATTGAAGATGGCAATTCATTGTATGATGCCATTGGAAAATTTAAACCCGAAAACAAAGTAAAGATCACTTATTTGAGAGATGGAAAAGAAAATACTGTAACTGCCTCACTCGGAAAAAACAAATCACAAAACTTTGTTTTCAATAACAGGGATTTCAATTTCAAAATGCCGCCTGATGGTAATTTCAGAAATTTCAATTTCGATTTTCGTCCAAGCAAACCCAGACTGGGCTTGAAGATACAGGATATGGAAAACGGCTCTGGTGTAAAAGTTATTGATGTTGATGATGAAAGTCCGGCCGAAAAAGCAGGTTTAAAAGAAGATGATATCATTACCGAAATAAATGGCGGCGAAGTAAAGAATGTTGATGACCTGAGAAGTAAAATTAAAGACCTGAAAGAAGGTGATACATATAAAATAAAATATAAAAGAGACGGTAAAACACAGTCAGTGGAAGTAAAAATTCCGAAAAAACTAAAAACAGCCGATCTATAAATTTGTCTTTTTTCTCATGTAATCGCCATCCCGATTCTTCGGGATGGCTTTTTGTTGCAATCAGAATTATTTGCAAAATATATTTTTATCGCGCATCAATACGCCGAGAAGGTTATTTTTGCAGCCATGCTTTTTAATAATAAATACGAAGCTGTTATTGGCTTAGAAGTTCATGCGCAGTTACAAACTGCAAGCAAATTATTTTGCGGCGACAGTATTGCATTTGGCGCCGAACCCAATACACATGTTAGCCCCATTACTTTGGGCCATCCGGGCACTTTACCAAAGACAAATAAAAAAGCTGTTGAATATGCCATCAAATTAGGATTGGCATGCAACTGCGAGATAGAAGAAAATAATTATTTCGCAAGAAAAAATTATTTCTATCCCGATCTTCCCAAAGGCTATCAAATTTCGCAGCATACCACTCCTATCTGCAAAGGCGGATTTGTAAAAATAAAAACTTCGGAAGGCGAAAGAAACGTTCAACTCAATCGCATCCACATGGAAGAAGATGCAGGTAAAAGTATTCACGACCGTGATGATGATTTTACCTGTGTTGATCTGAACCGTGCAGGAACTGCATTGGTTGAAATAGTGACTGAACCTGACTTACACAGCAGCGAGGAAGCTTATCAATATGTTACAGAATTAAGAAGATTGGTTAAATGGATTGGCGTTTGCGATGGCAATATGGAAGAAGGAAGTTTGCGTTGCGATGCCAATGTTTCGGTGCGGTTGAAAGGAGAAAAAAAATTAGGCGTTAAGGTTGAAGTAAAAAATTTGAACTCGATCCGCAACGTAAAAAAAGCAATTGATTTTGAGATCGAGCGGATGATCAACATCATTGAAAATGGCGGCACCATCACACAACAAACAAGAAGTTTTGACGCGGGTAATGACACAACATTTTCGTTACGCGATAAAGAAGAAGCGAACGATTACCGTTATTTTCCCGATCCCGATCTGGCACCGTTTCATCTTACAAAAGATTTCATTCAGCAAATTCGATCATCATTACCAACATTACCCAACCAGTTAGTCCATCAATATCAACATGAGTTTGGGTTGAGTGAATATGATGCTGCGCAATTGTGCGATGAAAAACATACGGCCGATTTTTTTCAATCAACCATTCAATTCACACAACATTATAAAGCGGTTGCCAACTGGATCACAGGTCCGATCCGCCAATATTTACACGAACACCATTTATCTTTCGAAACAATTTTATTAACGCCAAAAACATTGGCCGAATTAATAAAAATTGTTGATGATGGTAAGGTTAACTTCAGTGCTGCGTCTTCACGCTTGTTACCTCTGTTGATGAAAGAAAATAAATCGCCTTTGCAATTAGCAGAAGAACTAAATCTGTTGCAAGTGAGCGACAGCAACGAACTGGAAGGATGGATAAATGAAGCCATCGTCAAAATGCCCGATAAAGTTGCTGAATATAAAAAAGGAAAAAAAGGTTTGATACGTTTGTTTGTAGGTGAAGTAAAAAAATTAAGTAAGGGCAAAGCCGATCCTAAAATTGTAACAGCGTTGTTGCAGGAAAAATTAAAATAACAAAACTGGTCTCACGAATTAATAAATAAAATATGAAAAAAGTTTTTATCGGAATATTTGCGGTAGTTGCAATGACATCGTGCAATGAAAAAAAGTTTGGTGCTTTTGTTGTTGCGGGAAAGATCGAAAATACAAACGCCGAAAAAATTTATTTGGAAGAACTTCCTTTCGGCGGCGAAAATCCTGTTGTGTTAGATTCTGCAACACTTGGTAAAAGCGGCACTTTCGAATTAAGGGCATTAGGCAAGGAAGAAGGATTGTATTTGATATCGGCACAAAATGGCCCGCAGGTTTTGATCATCAACGATAATAAAAGTATCAAGTTGCGCTTAGATGCAAATAATTTTAAAGCTTATACAACCGAAGGCTCGGCAGCATCAACATCGTTACATCAATTTTTAGAAAATTACAGTAACGAATTCAGAAAAGCGGCTGATGCATTTATGATGGCCGATTCGTTAGGAAAAACAAATGCAAACGACAGTATTAAAACCGTTGCCAATTCTCAAAGAGACCTTCAACTTAAAAATTTCAATACTTTTTTGACCAATTCCGTAAACAGTTCTTCAAGTCCGGCTTTGCGTTATTATATTATTGGAAAAGCATTTAAAACGATGGATCTGGATGAGATAAAAAAATTGGCCGACGCATCAGTCGAAAAATTTAAAGAGCATACCGGATTGGCAAAACTGAAAAATTTGATTGACATGCAGATCTCATCGGATCCTAAATTAGCATTAATCAATAAACCTGCACCGGAAATTAGTTTGGCCGATACAAGCGGTAAGATAATTTCGCTCAGCAGTTATAAAGGCAAATATGTTTTGGTTGATTTCTGGGCAAGCTGGTGTGCACCCTGCAGGGCCGAAAACCCCAATGTTGTTGCGGCTTACAACAAATTCAAAGATAAAAACTTTACAGTGCTTGGTGTTTCATTGGATAATGATAAAGCAGCATGGAAGGGAGCGATTGAAGAAGATCATTTAACATGGAACCATATCAGCGATCTGAAACAATGGGAAAGTTCGGTTGTTTCCCCTTATAAAATATCTGGAATTCCTTTCAACGTTTTGGTTGATCCCGACGGTAAAATAATTGCGGTTGAATTAAGAGGCAAAGCATTGGAAAGTAAATTGCAGCAAGTGTTGAAATAATTATTGGATAGAATTATAATAATTTATAGCAGCTACCCAGTCTTTTTCGTCTTTACCCGACAGATTTTTTTGTTTGATAAATAGATCGATGGCAGTTTTTTTTGATTGAAAAAACTCGTTAAATTTCTTTTTGTTCAAAACAATTTTTTCTGTTATTCCATTTTTTAAAATGAAATATTCCCGAACCGGAACAAATCTTTTATACTTAACAGCATCGTTATATTCAGTATATTCAACCAGATTCAAATGATAATATTTAAGTAGTGCAACATCGCCTTTAACAAGTATTTGGAGATAATCTTTTTCAGTAAAATTACCGGGTGAAGCAAAGCCGTTTTCAAAGATCATTTTTGCTGTGGTATCGTTGTTATCGGGGAACAAAATGATTGACCTTGTATTTTCATTTACCAAATACGCTGTGTCGTTTTTATTGAGCAGAAACCTGTTTATGTACATATCAAATTTCAATTCAACATTATCGAATGCATATCCTTTGTTTGAAATAATTGTAGCTTTTTTCCAGTCATCAAATAAAAACTGAGAGCCTTTTATTTGTTCATATTGAATTGTATAAGTTAAATAGCCATTTGACCGGTCGTACAATAAATGCTGCATTTCCTGTGCTGATGAATGACTAAAAAGAACAGTTGTCAGCATTGCTATTAATAAATGTTTCATACAATTTTTTTAATAAAAAACCACCTAATATGCTTAGGTGGTTTTTATGATAAGATAAAAATTAATATCCGGGATTCTGTGTAATATTTGGGTTTGCATTTATTTCATTAAGGGGAATTGGAAACATCAAAGCAATATTTCCCGGAGCAACTGCAACAGTAGTTAAAGGATTTTGGTTTTTAACTTTTGTCCAGCTTCTGTTTAATCTAACTAAATCCCAGAAACGGCTTCCTTCAAATGCCAACTCTTTTCTTCTTTCAATCAAGATATCTTCTAATACTTGCGTACCAGCGTCTGCCCAACCTGCAAAAGATGGATCTCTTTGCTGTGCAACTTTATTCAAATACAAATTAGCATTTGGTATATCGCCTAAATTATAATATGCTTCAGCAGCGATTAATAGTACATCTGATAACCGAAGTACTTTAATATCATCTTTATCTGTACCATTAGCCGGATTAGGATATTTCTGACAAAGATAAACAGTACCAGCTTGACCACTTCTTGTACCAACAGGACAAAGAGCTTTTCTTGCATCGGTAGCAGAATAAAGACCTGCTAATTCCGGAGTCGCTAAAATATCACCATACCCACCACCTACTGTTAAATAAATAAAGCCTATTTGATCAAATCCGTTATTACTTGTAAGATCACTGGCTACTTCAAAAAATGTTTCATTTTTTGTACTAGCTGATTGTACTACTGGATTTGCCCAGTAAGCAGCATACGTTGTACTTGGTAATAAGGTAACCCCACTATTTGCGATTGCATCTAATGCTGTTGTTTTTGCATCAGCCCAATCACCCATATTTTGGTAAACTCTTGCTTCTAATGCTCTTGCTGCATATTTTGAAAAATAAGCGGTTCCTCTATATATAGTCATCAATTTATAGGCTTGTTCCAAATCACTAATGATTTGTTTATATACATCTTTTACTACTGCTCTTGTTGGAACGGTATAAGGGTCTAAATTAAAAGCGTTTATAATAGGGACACCAGGTTTTGTACTATCAACAGCATATGCAGTTGCAAAATTTCTTACTAATTCAAAATGCATTAACGCTCTAATTGCATAAGCTTCGCCCAAATACTGATTCACGTTTGCAGTATTAGGAAGAGTTGGAGCAGCAGATATGATGTTATTTGCATATTTAATAGAGATATAAGCATTTTGCCAAATACCCAATGCATAAGCATCAGCATTATTGAAAGCATAATTATTAAGCGTTATGTACCTACCGGAATTTCCAGTTGTTATAAAAGTATTATCGGCCATTAAATCTCCTTTTACGGGAAGTGTACGACCATATAAATCTGTTGCCCGTAATGAACTGTAAAGCCCTGCAGTAGCTACTAAAAGATCTGCTTCTGTTTTAATTGCAGTGGATAGTACATTAGCCGTATAAGGAGTATCTGTCAAATAACTTTTGTTACATGCCAATAATATAGCTGATGCAACAGTTATTGTAAATAGTTTTATTATTGTTTGTTTCATATAAATGATTTCAAAAGTTTTAAATTAGAATCCAATATTTAATCCAACTGTAAATGATTTATTATACATTACATTTAAGTTTGATGCACTCGTAACACCTTGTTCAGGATCAAATGGTAATCTATTGTCATAAGTTTTTGTCCATAAATTAGTTCCTCTCATATAAAACTTAAGCGACGTTAAATGAAGTGAATTTACCAGAGATTGCTTTGCATTATAAGCCAATGTAAGGTTTCTTAATCTGATGAAATCTCCTTTAAAAAGAAATCTTGTAGAGGTAGAACTAGAAAAATTAGTACCACCATAAATAGGTTTCGGTACATCTGTAATATCTCCGGCCTTCTGCCATCTGTTTAAATTATAAGCATACTTACCATAAGTAGGATTTATCTGATCATAAAAATAAGCAGCCCATCCATCTCTTACATAATTTCCAAAATTATAATAGAAATCTGCAGATAAGGAGAATTCTCTATAAGTAAATGTATTACCAAAACCACCATAGTATTTTGGAGAAGCTGAAACGCCTGTTGGTACAGCAGCTGCAGCATTATAGCTGGAAGTTGTAGCAGTTTTTTTAGCATCAGTGTACCACAATGGATTACCATTAGCCGGATCAACACCAGCCCATTGGCGCATGTAAAATTCCTGAATATCATGGCCCGGTGCAACTATATAAATTCCATTGATGATTTGAGTTTGTCCATCGGGGATCTTTGTGATTTTATTCTTATTATTTGTAATATTGAAACTGATATCCCAAGAAAAATTCTTTTTCTGTATTGGTGTTGCATTTACTGTTAATTCTATCCCTTTATTTTCAACTGCACCAATATTTCTTGTTATACCTGTAAATCCTGTTACCATTGAAATTGGTTGGGTAAATAACAAATCGGAACTTTTCTTATCATACCAATCGAAAATTATATTTACTCTGTTCTTAAACATCATCAAATCAAAGCCGATATCAGCCATATCTTGTTTTTCCCATCTCAAATCAGTATTACCAATACTGTTAAAGCCACCACCTGGTTGATTATTATAAGTTAACCCATAACCAAGAGTTTGTCTCCAAGTATAGTTTCCAATTTCAGCATTTCCTGTAGCCCCATAAGAAGCTCTAACTTTTAAATCAGTGATCCAAGAAGCTCTCGACATAAATTTTTCTTTGCTAACATTCCATGCAATACTTCCTGCCGGAAATATACCATACTGATTGTTGTCTGAAAACCTAGACGATCCATCACGTCTAACACTTCCTGAAATGATATACTTTCCTTTAAAAGCAATAGAAGCTTTACTAAACAAAGAAGCAAAATTGTAATCTGAACCATTATTGTTGGCAATTGTAGGAGTAGCTGCAGTAGCTGATGCAACTAATGTAGGCGTCGGAAAGTTTTGCGATTGCGCATTTATAAAATAGCCTTTTGAAGATATAGCTTCATAACCAGCATATGCATCTAATGTAAGATCATGATTTTTATCTAAATTGGCATGATAATCTAATTGATTTACCACGTCGTACAAGAAATATCTGGTATAATAAGAGTAGCCTCTACCATTTGCTGCATAGCCATCGCCCTCTAAAGGATTATTATAATAGTATTCTTCCAAATTATTATACTGCAACCCTACTGAAGAGGTAAATTTTAAATTATTGAGGATATTGTATTTAATCTGACCTTTTCCAATTGTTGAGAAATTATCTAAACTATGAATATCATTTGCCACAATAAATAAAGGGTTATATAAACTTGAGAAATCCTTGGTAGCCCTAACTATATTATAAGTACCATCAGCATTAAAAGGATTTTGCAATGGGCGTAAGAAATACATTTCCATTGTTGGATTTGAGAAAGCACTAGAATTACTTATGAAAGTAGTTTGCCTTGAATAAGTCGGTTGTAAATTAATAGAAAAACTAAGCTTATTATTTACAATATGATCTATATTAATCACACTTGAATATCGGCGTAAATCAGAACCAATAGTAGCTGCTTCTTGTTTGAAATAACCACCAGATATAAAAAACTGTGTTTTACTGTCACCACCCGAAGCATTGACATTATATTGTTGCTGTGTACCGGTTCTTGTAACTAAATTTACCCAATCGGCATCTACTCCCAAACCCGCACCATATGTAGTGGCTGTCGCATCTGCGGTTGCCTGAGAATAACCTGCATTTAATATACCTTCTTTAAATAAAGTCACCCAATCATTTGCCCTCACTGGCTTACCCGCAGCAGGCAGATCACCATGTGTATTATTTCCTACTTCGGTAGAAGCAGTAAACTTAGTCTTTCCAATTTTCCCTCTTTTAGTAGTAACAACAATTACACCGTTACCACCACGTGCACCATAAAGGGCTGTTGCAGCAGCATCTTTTAATACAACTAGATTATCAATATCGTCTGGGTTCAATTGAGCTAATACATTAGATGTAGTAGTCTCACGTGATAAATCACCACTATTGATTTGTATTCCATCTACAACAAATAATGGTTGTGCAGAAGCTGAATAGGAACCAATACCTCTAATTCTTATTGATTGGTTAGCTCCAGGTTGTCCGCTAAAAGTAACAGATTGCACACCGGCAGCTTTGCCTTGTAAAGTCTGGTCAAAAGAAGAAAATGGAACATTGGCAACTTTTTCGCCACCAACTTTAGTAACAGAAGATGTAACATCAGATTTCTTTTGCGAGCCATAACCCACTACTACTACTTCATCTAAATTTTGAACAGCAGATTGAAGAATAATGTTCAGTACTGTTTTACTTCCAATCACAACTTCCTGTGCTGTAAAATTCAGTGATGAAATCACTAAAGTTTTTGCTGAAGGAGGAACATTTAAAGTGAAGCTGCCGTCAACTCCGGCTGTTGTACCAATTGTGGTACCCTTGACTAAAACAGATGCATGAGGTATTGCATTTCCCTTATCATCTGTAATCTTACCTTTTAAGGTTCGGTTTTGTGCCAATAGCTGACTTAATGCCATGCTGAGACACAAAAACAACATAATTGTTTTTCTCATAATCGCAGTGTTTAGTTTAGTTTAGTTTAGTTTTAGTTAACTCTTCATTAACTAAAGCAAACTTAAGACATTTTATAATTGCATAAAGCTGCAATTATTTGTCGAAAATTACATGAACGGAAAGTGAGGATGTATTTTAACTCTTTTTTATGCAAGAATTATTTTAGATCATTATTGCTGCGAAATCTGAAAAACAAACTTTAAGTACATTAATAGATGCTATTTAGGTTAACATCTGTGTATCGAAACCTTATTTCTTTGCTAATCCAATAATTAACACGGGCAATAAAATCAGATTGGTTAATGTTCCCGTTACCAATGTTAATGAGGTTAACCATCCTAATGCTTTGATGCCACCAAATCCACTGAAACAAAAAATCACAAAACCGGCAATCAACACCAATGAAGTATAAATAATGCTAATACCTGTGTGGCGAATTGTTTGTACCAATGTTGGCTTTACAGCATTATTAAATCGGGGGAGCTCTTGTTTATAATTAACCAAAAACCTGATGGTGACATCAATTACAATTCCCAATGCCACACTGAAGACAATTACTGTTGATGGTTTTAATGTAATACCCATCCAGCCCATCACACCTGCAGTTATGATTAACGGAATTAAATTTGGTATTAATGAACAAAGCAATATCCTGAACGAACGAAATAAAAACAACATACAAAATGCTATTAAAACAAATGCCCAAAAAATACTATCCTTTAATCCTTTGATGATAAATGTTGATCCTTCTAAAAAAGTTACACTGCTTCCTGTGAATGTTACTTTGTATGAAGCAGTATCAAAAATTTCTTTGGATTTATTTTCAAGATCGTTTAACAAAATTGGTAATCGAACGCTACCAATATCTTTCATGTTTACACTGATCCGGATATATCGTTGAGAACTGTCGATGAAACTTGTCGCCAATCTGGTAACCACCGATTTATTGTCGCTTACTTTTTTGCGCAGTGCTGTAGATAACGATGCAGGTATTTCAATTGGTAATGCATAACTGTTGCTATCGCCATTATAAAATCCCTGATTGGCAAATTTTAATGCTTCAATAATACTTAATGGTTTTGCTGTTTCATCTTTTGTTGCAATATAATTACTTAATGCTTCCACATCCTGCAACGCTTCTAATTTTAATGCACCCCTGTTCTTTTTCGTATCCACAATAATTTCTAATGGCATCACTCCTTTAAAATTATTTTCAAACCATTTAAGATCAGTATAGATTTTATCTTGTTGAGGAAGATCATCAACAATAAATCCTTCACTCCTCAACCTGAAAATTCCCATCACAGCAAATACTGTAAGAGCAAGTGTTACCGCATAAACCCATTTTGCATGACTCAATGCCCATTTCTCGATAGTGATCAATATTTTTTCTAAGAATTTATTATCGAGGTACCGAACATGTTTTGGTTCGGGTGCGGGTAAATAACTTAAAACAACCGGAATAAAAATGAGAGAAATTAAAAATAAGGCCATGATATTGATACCTGCCACAACGCCAAATTCTTTCAGCAACTGACTTTGAGTAAATGCAAATACTGCAAAACCTATTGCTGCAGCAATATTGCAGAACAGGGTAACAATACCCATTCGTCCAACCATATTTATCAAAGCCGCTTCTTTATTATTATTTTCTTTGAATGAAGTATGATATTTATTGAGGAAATAAATACAATTGGGTATGCCGATCACAACAATCAATGGTGGAATCAATGCAGTTAATAAAGTTATTTTATAACCGCAAAGCACCATCGTTCCCAAACTCCACGTAACACCCATTCCAACCACCAATAAACTCATGATGGTTGCACTGAATGACCGAAAGAAGATAAATAATGTGATGGCTGATAATAAAAACGAACCAAACAAAAACCAGTTCATTTCATCTTTGATTTTATTGCCGATTGTTGTTCGGATATATGGCAATCCGCTGATATGCGTTTTTATTTTCGATTCACTTTCAAACTTATCAACTGCATCATTGATGTTGTTGATTAATCTTGTTCTGCTTTTACTGTTGATGGTATCTTTATTAACAGTAACAAGCATTAAATACGATTTTGTTGAGGCATTGTATAAAATGCCTTTATAAAAAGGAAGATTTTCGAAAACAGACTTTGCACTGTCTAAATCTTTCTGATCGTTATAAGAATCATTAAAAACTCTATGCGTAATTAATTTGTCGGTTACCGAATCTTTAACCAATGTGATGGCATCCGGAATACTTAAAACTGTTTCAACAGAAATAATTTTTTTTAAGTTTTGATGCAGTTTACTAACCGCATCAAACACTTGCGGTGTATAAAATTCATTCGACTCAAACCCAATGGCCAACACGTTTCCATCGCCATTAAACCTTTTTAAAAATTCCTGATATTCGATGTATTTAGGATTATCGAGAGGAACCGCACGACTAAAATCGTAACTTAATTTTACCTGCGAAGCAAAATAACCCATCACCGCTGTAGCAGCAATTAAAATAACTAAAAGAGATAACCGGAATTTTAAAATAAACTGTCCGAGTTTATACCACATATCCTTTTAAATTTACAGACTGAACTAAAGTATTCTGCGACAAAGAAAAGGATTATTCTTTTTGTATTACTTAAACAGGCTGTGTTTCGAAATAAATTAATCATTCATAAGTTTTCTTAACTTGCTTTTATGAATAATAACAAGAATGAAAATATCAGGCAGTTAAGCTTTTATGCCATACTTATTTTTTTGGGTATCTTTTTATTTTTGCAGTTATCTTCTTTTTTGCCTGCCTTATTAGGCGCCATTACTTTATATGTGTTGATGAGAAGACCCATGAATTTCCTTATCAATAAAAAACACTGGAAAAAAGGTTTGGCCGCAACCACACTGATGCTGATCTCTTTTATTGTTGTGTTGATGCCAATTAGTTTAATAGCAAACGTTTTATATTCTAAAATTGGTTATGCCATTCAAAATTCCAATCAGGTAATTGAAGCAATAAAAGTTTATATCAATCATTTAGAACAGGTTTATCACGTAGAACTCATCAGCGATAAAAATTTACAGCAAGCCGGTACTGCTGTTGCCGAAACATTACCACAAATTGTTGGCGCCACATTTAACTCGTTAGTGATTGTTGTGATCTTATATTTTATTCTTTATTTTTTATTGGTAAATGGCAAAGCAATGGAAGATTGGCTTTGCGATAAACTTCCATTGAAAAATGAAAATGTAGAATTAATTGGCAAAGAATTAAACACTTTAATTTTATCAAACGCATTGGGAATACCCATCACAGCTTTATTACAGGGCATCTTGGGTGCCATTGGTTATTGGTTATTGGGCGTGAATGATATTCCGTTTTGGTTTGCAGTTACCTGCATCACTGCAGTGGTTCCAATGGTTGGTTCCTCACTCACATTCATTCCGGTAGCTATTTTATTATATGCCGAAGGAAGCGGTTTAAAAGGAACGCTTATGTTAGTGTATGGTTTTGGATTCATGTACACGCTGGATAGTGTTTTCAGGATTGCCATACAAAAAAGGATGGGCAATGTGCATCCGCTGATCACCACTTTTGGTGTGATACTCGGATTGAAATTATTTGGTTTTATCGGATTGGTATTTGGACCGATATTATTATCTCTCTTCATTTTATTAGCGAAGATTTATATCAGCGAATTTGGCGAAAAGAGTACTGAACGCTGAAGAGTGCGACGCCGGTAAAGCCACATAGAATACCCACTGCCGGCTACATAAAAATTATTTTCGTTTTTCTTTATGATAATTTTTTGCAAAACAGGCTTTGCTACATAATCTTTTGCCGTAGTTTTCGTTAGTATAAAAAAACATGGCATGAAAACAGTTTTCTTATTCCTTCTCATCGCTGTTTTATTTACAACAAACACTTCGTTTAAGAGTACTGCCGTTGGCAGTAACGATTATTATATTGTGATCGAAAAACACAAATATGAGATGACTGTTTTTGATGCCGATGACAATGCTTTGATTATTTACCCGGTTGTGTTTGGCAGCAGGGATCTTGGCGATAAAATGATGCAGGGCGACCGCAAAACACCCGAAGGCACGTTTCATATTATTGCAAAACGGCCGCATGCAAAATGGAATAAATTTTTAGCACTCGATTATCCCAACGAAGAAAGTATCGAAAAATTTAATGAACGAAAAGCCGAAGGTATGATTCCTGCAAACGCCAAGATCGGCGGGGAGATTGGCATTCACGGCACATGGCCCCATGAGGATTTTGCTGTTGACCAATATCAAAACTGGACGATGGGTTGCATAAGTACCAAAAATCAATACATCAATCAACTCTTCAACACGATGGCCGTTGGCACTACGGTGATTATTAAAAGATAAAATTTTTTGTTGACAAGCTGTTGAATATTAATTGAGCTGGTGTTGCGTCGCACTCTTCAACATTCATTTCATCACTCAACAAAAAAGTCCCAAAATAAATTCAGGACTTTAAAAAAAATTGTTTTCGATTATTGCAAAACCTCGGCTCCAAAATAAGATTGCAAAACTTTAGGGATATTAATTCCGTTTTCGGTTTGATTATTTTCTAACAACGCTGCCATGATCCTTGGCAATGCCAAAGAACTTCCGTTCAGCGAATGTGTTAATTGCATTTTACCAGTGGCATCTTTAAACCGGCACTTTAACCTGTTGGTTTGAAAATTTTCGAAATTGCTTACACTGCTTACTTCCAACCAACGTTGTTGCGCTGCACTGAACACTTCAAAATCGTAAGTGAGTGCCGAAGTAAAACTCATATCACCACCGCATAAACGTAAGATGCGGTAAGGCAATTCCATTGAGATAATTAATTTTTCTACATGTGCCACCATGGCATCCAGCACTTCATAACTTGTTTCGGGTTTTACAATTTGAATGATCTCGACCTTCTCGAATTGATGCACACGATTTAATCCGCGAACATCTTTTCCAAAACTTCCGGCTTCTCTTCTGAAACATGGAGAATGAGCAGTCATCTTTAATGGCAGGTCATCTTCTTTTAAAATGGTATCGCGATAAATATTTGTAACCGGAACTTCTGCAGTTGGGATCAAATAAAAATCATCTTCTGTTGCATGATACATTTGCCCTTCTTTATCAGGCAATTGTCCCGTTGCATAAGCACTTGCAGCATTCACCATAAAAGGTGGAATATATTCAGTGTAACCCGCAGCAGTATTAAAATCCAAAAAATATTGCACCAATGCACGTTGCAATTTTGCTCCTTTGCCTTTAAACAATGGAAAGCCGCTGCCCGTAATTTTTGCGCCGGTTTCGAAATCAACAATATCATATTTCTTAATCAGATCCCAATGCGGAACTGCGTTTGCGAGCAACGATGGTTTTACACCACCTTCTTTCGCAACAACATTTTCTTCTGGTGTTTTACCAGGCGGAACAATTTGTGCAGGAAGATTGGGGAGCTGAATAATTTTATCCTGCAATAATTTTTCAGCTGCATTTAAACTCTCCGCAAAAGCTGCAACTTGACTCTTGAAACTTGCAACTTGTTTTTTCATTTCTTCTGCTTCATCTTTTTTTCCCTGCCCCATTAATTTGCCGATCTCTTTCGATGCAGCATTTACTTTAGATTGTGTATTATCATAATCTGATTGAATTCTTTTTCTTTCATCATCCAAACCAATGATTTCATCAACCAATTCTAATTGTTTAAAATTCTTAACAGCCAATCTTTCTTTCACCCATTGCGGATCATTGCGTAGCACATTCACTTGTAACATACAAATTCGATTTTTGGCAAAGATAATTGTTGCGTGTAAGATGGCACGCTTCAAATACTATCTTTGCGCCAATATGTTTATTAAAGATGATTTACAACAACGCTGGTGGGGGCTGGAAGCCAGGCTGACAGAGCGTTTTGGCAAAAAGCCCGATGTGGAAGCCGTATTATTTTTAATTGGCATGCAGGAAACAGGTTTTGTGCAACAACAAATTTCGAAAGAACAGAAGCAGGATCTGATGCATGTTGCCGTTTGCACCGTTTTAAAGCCAAGCGGTTATTATGTGCATGAAGGAAACGATGCTGATGGCTGGCCGCATTTTAAACAAATAAAAGAATTACCGGTTTTTAATTTAATTGAGCAGGAAAATTTTTTAAAAGATCATATTCTGCTTTACTTTGAGCAGCAAAATTTTTAATGGCTATTATTTATTATAGAATGATGAAGTATATTTTTTTAGTGCTAAGTTTTTTTGCGATAACCGCAATTAATGCGCAAACAAAACCGGTGCATAAGAAAACAACAAAGCATGTTGTAAAAACGGCAGCAAAAAAAATTGTTACACCAAAACCTAAAGAACGTTTAGTTGAAATAACAACCGATTACGGAACGATGATCGCTAAGTTGTATAACGAAACGCCGTTGCATCGCGATAATTTTATCAAGCTGGTGCAACAAGGCTTTTATGATAGTCTATTATTTCACCGGGTGATAAAAGAATTTATGATCCAGGGCGGCGACCCTTTGAGTAAAAATGCACCCGACAGTGTTATGCTGGGTATGGGTGAAGCACCGGGAGAGCGCATCCCTGCTGAGTTTCGTTCGAATTTCATTCATAAAAAAGGAGCGTTGGCTGCAGCACGCGATAACAATCCGGCTAAAGCAAGCAGTAACTGCCAGTTTTATATTGTTGAGGGAAAAAAGATGGATACCGCTCAATTAAACACTATTTATAATCAGGCGATCAAACAAAATAATCCGTCTTTTAAATACAGTAATTCGCAAAAAGAAATATATCAGCGTATTGGCGGAACACCGTTCCTCGATCAGAATTATACCGTGTTTGGTGAAGTGATCAGCGGAATTGAAGTGATTGATAAAATTGCTTCGGCTCAAACCCAATCGGCAAACCGGCCTGCAAAAAATATTATGATGAAAATGCGGCTATTGAATTAATCTTTGCAAATAAAATTTGTTTCATATTTACAATTAAAAATAAAATAACAATGAATTTTCCTTCTAACCTCCGTTACACAAAAGATCACGAATGGATCAGCCTCGATGGCAATATTGCAACTATTGGCATTACCGATTTTGCACAAAGCGAATTAGGCGATATTGTTTATGTTGAGATAGGCACTGTTGGCCAAACGCTTGCTGCCGAAACAGTTTTTGGTACCGTTGAAGCGGTGAAAACCGTGAGTGATTTGTTCCTGCCTGTTGCCGGAAAAATTTTAGAATTTAATACAACTTTAGAAAAACAACCCGAGTTAGTAAATAACGATCCTTATGTTGGCGGATGGATGATCAAGCTGGAAGTATCTGATCCGAAAGAAGTTGAAGGTTTATTGGATGCTGCTGCATATCAAAACCTCGTTCACTAAAATAAATCATTCAGGAAATCTTATAAAAAATAAGGAAGTTGCTTTTTTGCAACTCCCTTATTTTCGTTTAAATCTTTTTAATTGAAAAATCGTCTCCTGCAATTTATTCCCGGCATCCTTTGGTTCGCCATTTGTTTTTATCTGCTTACAATTCCCGGTAAAGAAATCCCGGAAATAAGCTGGATGGATTTTTATCAGGCCGATAAGCTTGTTCATATTTTTATGTTCTTCACACTTAGTTTTTTATTCTCATTTGCAGTAAGGAATGCCGATAAAAAATATTCTTTGATTTTGATGATTGCAATAGGCGGAATAATTTTTGGTGTTGCAATGGAATTTGTTCAAAAATATTTTATTCCCAATCGTACCTGTGATGTTGATGATATGCTTGCAGATGGTATTGGATGTTTGGCAGCATACTTTTGGTGGCGCAGAAAATTTAAAAAGCAGCAATGAATTGTCTATAAAAAATTGGCCCCGATTGAAATCGGGGCCGCAACCAAAACTAACTGCTTATGAGAAAAATTTAAAACTTTCTATTCTTTAATATTGCAAAAGGCTTGCCACAAAATCAATTTCAATTGTTAAACATTTCCTATCAGATTCAACCTCACTACCGTTTGCTGCCTTTCACAATGCAAATATCTTCATTAAAGACTGAAAGAAATGTCAATAGTTTAAGAAAGAAATGTTAATGCTGCCGAGCTTGTGGCACAATCAATGACAAATGACAGCTTTACCCGAAGTGTTTTCGAAATAAGGGCTGATATAAGGAATACCAAGATTCATTCCGCGCAGAATTAAAAGAACAGCCATTGCTGCAACAAAATACGGAACAATTTTTTTCATTGTATTTCGAACTGAAATACTGATCATAAAACCAAAATAAGAAAGCAAGATCATAAACGGCATCGTGCCCAATCCGTATAAAGCCATAAACACAACACCACCTGTAATGCTTCCGGTGGCCAATGCGCCGGCAATAGCAAAATAAACCATTCCGCAAGGCAATAACCCGTTGGCAATTCCAATTAAAAACATTCCGTACAATTGTTTCTGCCGGATATATTTTCCGATGAATTGCTGTAACCGGATACTTATTTTATCGAAGAAATTAAGATGCAGAAATTTTTTAGTGATAATGGATTGAAGTAAAACAAGTAGAATGATCAATCCTAAAATAATGGAAAACCATTGTTGAAAACCTTGCAGAAAAATCTGACGGCCTACATATCCAAAAAATAATCCCAACAAAGAATAAGTTACAACCCTGCCGATATTATATAATAAAATCCCGATTAATTTTCTGGTCGCATGCAAATAATGAACAGGCAATGAAAACGCAATAGGACCGCACATTCCCACGCAATGGAAGCTGCTGATAAGTCCTAAAACTAAACCCGATAAAATTATCTGCCAGTACATTATTTTATAATTACTCTTTTCTCAGCAAAATAATTCAGCGTATCAATCTTCCAGCTAAGTTTTAAAATATAATTGGTTTTTGAAAGCTCTTTTTTGGGGAAGAACTGTTTGCCTGATGTATCTATTTCCAGAGGGATTTTTTTATCTTTCATATCATCGGTTGCACAATAAAACCATGCCTCACCTTTGGTTTTAGATTTATTTAATTCTTTCGGGAAATTTACAATTACATTTTCTGCGTCCTGCGTTACTACCACATCACTCACTTTTGCAGCATTATCCATCCCATCAATTTTATCCTGATAACGTAATTCGTCCTTATAATAATCTTTACTAACCAGATCGTAATGTGTGTTGATGGATTTATATACCAGTACACTCATCATAACAGCAAACAGAATAAATACCAATATTAATTTATTACCCCAGTTCATAGTTTGAAATTTTATTTGTTTACTGATCTGTTATCGGACCTAAAAAATTAGTTTTTATGTCGCTTATTTTTACATTGTCCTGATACAAACCTAAGATAATATGTGTTGATCTTTTATGAATACGGTTTTTAGGAAGAACTACAAAAAACGAACCTGAGCCCTGACCTTCTTTTACAACGGTAATATACGGCTTACCAACAATTTCAATTTTACCGTTACCATCTTCTAATTTAACCGTCAGCGGCACTTCTCTAACTGTTTTATTAACCACTTTAATATTGTACAGGTTTGAAATACTGTCGGCCCCTCTTTCTTGATATAATATTCCCGGAGTACGCATTATAGTTGCATCAACATCTTTTCTGGTAGCCAATAATATGCTTAATAAAGTAAGCACCACTGCACATAATGCCGTGTAGAGTTTCATTCTTGTTGTGTAATGCAACCGTTCTCCATTGGCTATCGAATTTTCAGAAGCATATCGTACCAAACCTCTCGGCTTCCCTATTTTATCCATCACGGTATCGCATGCATCAATACAGGCTGTACATCCCACACATTCCATTTGTACACCATCGCGAATATCAATTCCGGTTGGGCAAACCCTTACGCACTGATGGCAATCGATACAATCGCCTAAATTTTCTTCTGCTTGTTTTTTAAAATTACCGCGTGGTTCGCCACGTTTATAATCGTATGCAACGATCATCGAATTTTTATCCAGTAAAACACTTTGCAATCTGCCATACGGGCAAATCACAATACATGCCTGCTCCCTGAAAAAAGCATACACACCGTAAAAAATTCCACTGAAAATTAAAATCGAAGTAAAGCCTGCAGCATGTTGACTTATCGGTTCTGTAATAATTTTTTCTACTTCCTTCATACCGATAACATAAGCCAGAAAAAAGTTGGCGATGATAAATGCCAACAAATAAAATACAATATGTTTGAAAGCAACTTTTACAATTTTATCAGTTGTCCACGGTGCTTTTCTTAATTGTTTCTGAGCAGCTGCATCTCCAAGAATAAAGAACTCAACTTTACGGAACATCATCTCCATAAAATTAGTTTGCGGACAGGCCCATCCGCAAAATAATCGCCCGAAAGCTGCAGTAAATAAAATAATAAAAAAAACAAAAGTTACCATGGTAAGGCCGAAGATGAAAAAATCTTCGGGCCAGAAAACCTTACCAAATAAAATAAATCTTGCGGCAGGCACATTAAATAAAAACAAAGGCCGGCCATCGATTTGAACAAACGGCAAACCAAAGAACACAATAAAATACAAATAACTTAACCAGCTACGGATACTGTAAAATTTGCCATGTGGTTTTTGTGCAAATACCCATTTACGTTTACCCGATTCATCAACGGTTGCGATCCTGTCTCTGAAACTTTGGCCTTCTGTAATTGGTTCATTAATGTGTTCTGTTTGGTTGCTCATCTTATTTGTACGCCAATCTGTTCTTTATCGGCATTTATTTTTTTGTTGAATCTGTTTTTGCTGCTGTGGTTGCTGCCCCATCTTCTTTATACAAAGTTCCCTGAGGTTCTTTTGGATTTGGAGGATTGGTTCCGTGCAACGATTTTACATAGCTTGCCAATTGTTCTATTTGCAAAGGAGTATAATCATCTTTCCAGCTTTTCATGCCCTTATCAGGATATCCATATTTGATTGTTTTGAAAATGTCTTTAATATTTCCACCATGGATCCAATAATCGTCGGTTAAGTTTGGACCAACAACACCACCACCATCGGGTCTGTGACAGGCTGCGCAGATAGTAGAAAATATTTTTTTAGCTGCATCCAGATCTTTTGGATCGGTTAATAATTTTGCTGTGGTCTCATCAATATTATTTGCCGATTTTTTTAAGTATGCCTGTTTCTCTGCATCAGCTTTTGCCATTTCAATTTTTAATTCTTCACCGCTTAAAGGTGCAGAATGTGCAACATGATAACGATATAAATAAATTGCCGCAAAAAGAATACAAACATAGAATCCATATAACCACCATGGTGGTAAACGATTGTCCAATTCGCGGATACCATCGTAATCATGTCCCAAATCGATTTGTGCTTCTTCTTTGATCGGGCGGAATTTATTTATTTTATTCCACCATGCTGAAAATGAAGTTGCTGTTGTTACCGCTGTACCATCGGCACTTTGAACGGCAATTGTTTCCTGTTTCAACAATTTTTTTAAGTTGAATAACAGAACAATCAAAATAACAAGTTCTAAAAAGATCACACCTAATAAACTATAGAAAGACATCTGTGATAAGCCTGCGATCGAAGTATCCGCAGCTGCTGCAGTTGCAGGTGCATCGGCAGCAAATGCAGCAGTTGTTAAACAGCATAATAAAATAATGCTTGCTATTTTTCCTGCATTACTTTTTTTCTTTTCGTCAATAAACCTTTGCAGGTTTAATTTGGCAGCACCAATAATAATATTGGCAAGCAATGCTATCACCAATAATAATCCAACAATTACAATCATTAATGCAATTGCCAAAGGATTAGAAAGTTCTGATTCTGCCGGCGGACCTGCAGCAAAAACAACGGATGGAAAAAGTAATGTTGCCGCAATAATTACTTTCAATTTTAACCAACTATATTTTTTTAAAATTTTTTTCATTGCTGAATGATTTTATGAGTTTGTGCTTAATTATCTAATGGTATTTGACTTATTTCGTTGATCATGTTCTTATCGGCTTTCCATGCCCAAAGCAGCATGATAAGAAAGAAAGACAAGAAAATAGTTAAAGAAGTAAGTGCATAAATATCTACACCGGTGATCTTTTCTAAATAATGAATGAATTTCATAATTAATGATTTTAAAAATCTGATTTCATTTATTTAAATGCCGATGCTGCTTTTTGTTGTCCCTTGATATCGGTTCCAACTCTTTGCAGATAAGCGATCAAAGCAATGATCTCCCTGTCGGCAGGTGCATCTATTTTATCCTTTTTCAAATTTTCTTTTATTGCTTTTGCCTGCTCCATCAAATCAGCATTGGCTTTTTTATCGTATCCTTCAGGATAAGGCACACCCAATGTTTGCATCGCCCTGATCTTTGCAGGAGTAATACTTGTATCAATTTTATTATCAAACAGCCATGTATAATTTGGCATGATAGAACCCGGGCTCATCGAACGGGGATCCCACATGTGGTTGTAATGCCAGCTATCGGGATATTTGCCGCCAATGCGTGCTAAATCCGGACCTGTTCTTTTACTTCCCCATTGGAACGGATGATCGTAAATAAATTCGCCGGCCTTGCTATATTCGCCATAACGTGCCACTTCATCGCGGAAAGGACGAACCATTTGTGAATGACATAAATAACATCCTTCACGAACATAAATATCTCTTCCCTGCAATTCAAGTGCTGTATAAGGTTTTACTGAAGAGATGGTTGGAATATTACTCTTAATTAAAAAAGTTGGGAGCATTTCAATAGCACCACCAATTGCAACTAATACCAAACTTAAAATCAGCATTTGAATTGGTCTTGCTTCGATCCAGCGATGCCAGTATTGCTTGCCATGTGTTGCAATAACTTTTGGTAATGGTGCAGCTTCTGCAGCTTCATCAGGAATAAATGATCCGGCTTTAATTGTTTTAACCAAATTATAGATCATCAATAAAGCACCAACCAGATAAATGCCACCACCAACACTTCTGGTGATATACATTGGAATGATGTGAGTAACAGTTTCGAGGAACTGGAATTTTAAAGTACCGTCTTCAGTAAATTGTTTCCACATGGTTGCCTGTGTAAATCCTGCCCAATACAGTGGGATCACATATAAAATAATTCCTATTGTTCCAATCCAGAAATGGTTTGTTGCTAATTTTTTAGAATACAAAGGTGTATTGAACATTTTTGGTATCAGCCAGTACAACATACCGAATGTTAAGAAACCGTTCCATCCCAAAGCACCAACGTGAACGTGGGCAATGGTCCAATCGGTAAAGTGCGAAATAGCATTTACACTTTTTAAACTCAGCATTGGTCCTTCAAATGTGCTCATACCATAACAAGTAACAGCTACCACCATAAACTTCAACACTGGTTCTTCTCTTACTTTATCCCATGCGCCACGCAAAGTGAATAATCCGTTCAGCATACCGCCCCAGCTTGGTGCGATCAGCATGATACTGAAAACTGTTCCTAAGCTTTGAGCCCAATCGGGTAAAGCAGTATATAATAAATGGTGGGGGCCTGCCCAGATATAAATAAATATCAATGCCCAAAAGTGAACAATCGACAAGCGATAACTATATACCGGGCGATTTGAAACTTTTGGAATAAAATAATACATCAATCCTAAGTATGGTGTAGTTAAAAAGAATGCAACAGCATTATGTCCATACCACCATTGCACCAAAGCATCCTGAACACCTGCATAAAAACTGTAACTCTTTATCCATGAGAATGGGATCTCGAACGAGTTAACAATGTGCAGCATTGCCACTGTTACCCATGTTGCAATAAAAAACCAGATAGCAACATACAAATGACTTTCTCTTCGTTTAATAATAGTACCAAACATGTTGATACCAAATACAACCCAAACCAAAGTAATGGCAATATCTATCGGCCATTCCAATTCAGCATATTCTTTACCGCTTGTGTAACCCGCAAGTAAAGTAACGGCTGCCGCCACAATAATTAATTGCCATCCCCAGAAATGAATTTTGCCTAAAACATCGCTGAACATTCTTGCCTTGCATAAACGTTGCAGCGAATAATAAACACCCATGAAAATCCCATTGCCTACAAATGCGAAGATCACGGCGTTGGTGTGAACCGGACGAACACGTCCGAAAGTTGTAAATGGCAGATCGAAATTAGCAGCCGGCAAATAAATCTGCACTGCTATTAATAAGCCTGCCAACATTCCTACGATACCCCATAACATGGTTGCATAAGCAAACATCTTTACAATCCTGTTATCGTAATAAAATTTTTCTACTTGCATACTCGTTTAGTTTGTGGTTGGTTGTTGATTATAATTAATATTATTTTTCTTCTTTGTTTAAGGGTTTATCATCAAATAACATTCTTAACGGTGCACTTGCCTCATCATCGAACTGACCGTTTTTAACACTCCAGATAAAGGCTGCGAGAAATAAAGAAGCAACAATAATGCTCGCTATTAATAGAAGGACTATTACACTCATGAGTTGTTTATTATCTGATGTTCAAAAGTATTTTTTCTAAGCTCCCAAAGTCAATGATATAACTCAATTTAAAAAATGACAAAAGTCATGTTTTAAAAAATGTTTTTAATTTGATCTTCCCGGCCATAAAAGTCTTCAAAAACAAATGATAATTATTTCAATTTCATCCTCCATGCCGAAAGATTACTGAAACCAAATGTTATCAGCAAAATGCTGATGGTACTGCATGGCATCAATATCGCAGCACGCATCGGCGATAGCATTCCCTGCACCGCATAATAATTTCCAACTATATTATAAAGTATGGAAACGATAAATGCCAACATCACAACTTTTTTATTGTCTTTACACAACTGTATAAATTTAAAAAGCTGCGGTAATTCTTTTGCTTCTAAAATTGCATCGCTTGCCGGTGTAAAATTGTTGCTGTTTTCTGTTACGGCTATGCCAACATCGGCCTGTTTTAATGCGCCTGCATCATTTAATCCATCACCGATCATCATTACTTTTTTTCCTTGTTGCTGTAATATTTTAATGGCTTCTAATTTATCTTCCGGTTTCTGATGAAATAAAATGTGGGCATCAAACCCTAATAATTCCTGTAAAAAATCTTTCTCCCCGGCATTATCGCCGCTCAATACAGCCAGCTGATAATTTTTTTGCAGCGTTCTTATCAGCGCCGGAATATGTGTACGGTATTGATTACGGAAACCAAATTTTCCCAGCAGTTTTCCTTCAACAGAAATATACACGGATGATTCAACATCTCTTTCGGTATGCGTGCCGGTAACATAACTTTTTGATCCGAGTGTAATTAATTCACCATCAACAATACCTTCAATTCCTTTCCCTGCAAATTCTTCGAAAGCAACAACTTTAATACGGCTGCTTTCGTTTGTCCATGCAGCAATTGCTTTACTCATGGGATGAGTTGATTGTGATGTTAAAGCAGCTATCTTTCTTTTCAGATCTTTACTCAAAGGCATTCCGTCGTAATTTATTTCGTTGTACCTGCCGGTAGTTAATGTTCCGGTTTTATCGAAAACTATATAATTTATGTTGGCAATATCTTCGATGGTTTGTGCATTGCGCAGGTATAAATGTTTGCGGCCCAGGATGCGCAAAATATTTCCGTTGGTGAAAGTATTGCTTAATAACAATGCACAAGGGCATGCAACGATCAGCACGGCAGTAGCCGCACCCCACATTTTATGTATATCGTGGAAATACCAATAAGTTGCTGATGTGATGGAAAGAAAGAAAACGATCCATGTAAAATATTTTGCAAGCAAATGAACGAACGAACGTTCTTCATCTTTTATATTTTGTTTTACCTCTTCCCTGTTCCAGAGTTTGGTAAGATAGCTTTGCGCCACTTCTTTTACCACTAATATTTCTATGTTGCTTCCAACTTGTTTCCCGCCGGCATAAACAATTTCGCCCATCTCTTTTTCAACAGGTAAACTTTCGCCGGTAACAAAACTGTAATCAATAACTGCTTTGCCGCGGGTTAAGATGCCGTCGGCAGGAATTAATTCCTGGTTATGTATCAATAAAGTATCGTTGAGTTTTATATCGGGCAGTGCAGCAGTCTCTTCTTTTTCATCCTTCACCCTTGTAACGGCGATCGGGAAATAAGAAGTGTAATCGCGTTCAAAGCTAAGCTGTTCGTATGTTTTATCCTGCAACACCCTTCCTATCAGCATAAAAAAAACAATACCCGTCATACTGTCGAAATAGCCACTGCCGGTTGCAGTTAATACTTCATATACACTTCTTCCAAAAGTAACCATCACGGCTAAAACAATGGGTGCGTCAATATTTAAAAAGCCGTGTTTTAAACTTTTCCATGCACTGATATAAAATTCGGAAGAGGAATAAAAGAAAACAGGCAAACTTAAAATCAAACTTAAGTACCGAAAAACATTTATCAGGTTTTGTTCTTTTGCATCTATGCCTAGGTATTCGGGGAAACTCAGCAACATGATGTTTGCAAAACAAAAACCAGCAATGCCCAATTTATAAATTTTAGATCTGTTTAATGTGGGTTTTGCTTTTTTAGCATCGCTTAAACTGATATAAGGTTCGTAGCCAATGGCAGTTAACAGTTCGGCAATCTGCCGCATCGATACACTGCGGTGATTAAAAATAATATCGGCTTCTTTTCTCGTAAAATTTACTTTGCAACTAACGATATTTTCGTTTAACTGGTGCAGGTTCTCTAACAGCCACAAACAGCTGCTGCAGTGCATTTGAGGCAAATAAAAAGAGATATGAGTTTGATTGTCGTCTTTAAAAACGGTAAGCGATTGTTGAATGCTTTCATCATCCAGAAAAGAGAATTTGTTTTCTCTAATTTTAATGCGCTGATTGATACCGGGATTTTTACTGATCGAATAATAATCGCATAAACCATTTTGATTTAATATCTCGTACACCATTTTGCATCCTTCGCAACAAAATTCTTTTTCGTGCGCAAGTATAGGTTTATCATTACAATCTTCGCCGCAATGATAGCATTGTACAGAAACTGCATTCTCTTTTCTACTCATTCGTGTAATTAATTAAACGTTTGTTTGTGGTTATGCTTTCGAAGATCCGCAATTTTTAAATTGGTTACTTTAGGATATAATAAACTTTGTTCAACATGGATCCATTGAAAAATATGGCTCTCTAAAGTAAAAAGTTCGCTTACACATTGTTTCCATTCTTTACTGGATGAGGATTTCACAACATAATTATTCAACAGTTTTCTGATATTTTGCGTAAGCGTGATAATAGTTTGATGTGTATGCTGCACCGAATCGAACACTTTCGAATCAACTTTATTTTCGGTTGATTTTTTAGTATTGTGATCGTTTTTTTTGATGTATGGAAATACAATGCCCGATTCTTTCAAAAACAAATGTTTTACTTCATCATCTAATTTTCTGAATAATAATTGCACCACTTCCGAAACAGATGAGGGCAACTCGTTGATGTAAGCATGTGCAGCAAAATATTGTTCAATCAGTTTGCAGGAAGAGAGTATTTCGGGTTGGTAATCTTTTTGAATTAAATCGCAAAGGCCTGTGGGCGACAGTACCGATTCAGAACCAATATCTAATCTGTTCAAAAACATAGATTGCATTTTTGTTTATGCAAATTAATTTTGGTAAGCAAGAATATCAATGATGTAATTCAAACATAGCCATGATTTTTGTCATGTTTACAAATTCATCAAAAAAATAATAAATGCTGTTAATCCTGCAGGTTTGCAGTCTTTGCTAATTTTTTCTGGTTGATTATTTTTATTTTTTTACCGTCTAATTCAACCATATTGTCGCGTTTAAATTCCGATAATAACCGGATGGTCGACTCTGTTGCAGTGCCAACCAAATTGGCAATTTCTTCTCTCGACAAACGCACATTTAATGTTATTCCATCTTCTTCGAAACCGTATGTTTCTTCAATAAATAATAAAATTTCGGCCAATCTTTCACGAACAGGTTTTTGTGCAAGGTGAGTCATTTTTAATTCTGTTTTATGTAACTCATCGGCCAATAACTTCATCATTTCAAAAGTAAGGGCAGCATCGTTTTTCAAAATATGAATAAACAATTCTTTTGGTATAAAACAAATATGTGTGTCTTCCAATGCAACTGCGGTGGCACTATATCTTTCGCCGCTTAATAATGCGCGGTATCCAATAATATCGCCTCCCTTCAGCAGTCTTATGATCTGTTCTTTACCGTCATCGCCCAAATGCGTAAGTTTTACTTTACCGCTGTTGATGCAGAAAACGCCGAAAGGATAAGAACCTTCATTAAAAATTGTTTGCCCTTTTTTAAAAGTGTTTGAAACTTTCTGGCCTGTTATTTCGCTCAGATATTCAACCTTAGCCTTGCAAAATACAGAAGAATTTTTCTGCGCACAGGTTTGGCAAACAGGGGAACCTTCGTGAATGAGATTTTTACTTACCATAATTTTCTGCGTTATTGTCTAAGATTTTCAACTCAGCGCAAAAATAGAAGCAATGCTTTCCCAAAAAAATGCAATCCATCAGGTTTTTAAGCAAACAAAGGCTTCAGCAGATTTTCGCCGAATTGTGATCTGAAGCTTATTTTTACACAATATGTTTTATTTCAATCTTACCGACAGCATCAATCTCATTTCAAAAATAACATGGCAACGTGCATGGAATGCTGCGAAAGTTATGAGCAGTTATCAGATCAGTAAACTAATCCGCAAACCTGTTCAATGGGGCTACCCTATTTCTATTTCTTTCGAACCAACAACTTCCTGCAATTTACGTTGCCCCGAATGTCCCAGCGGACTCAGAGAATTTACCCGGCCAACCGGTATGCTGCAAAAAAATTTTTTCTTCCAAACCATCGATGAAATCTATAAAGACCTTTCCTATCTCATTTTTTATTTTCAGGGTGAGCCATTTTTGAATGTTGATTTTTTAGAGATGGTACAATATGCTCACAACAAAGGAATTTATACCGCCACATCAACCAACGCACATTATCTGAACGATGAAAAAGCAAGGCAGACTGTTGAAAGCGGGTTGGACAGATTAATTATTTCTATTGACGGAACTACCCAGGATGTTTACCAGCAATACCGCGTAGGAGGCAATCTGGATAAGGTTTTAGAAGGTGCCCGGAATATTGTGAAATGGAAAAAAGAATTGAAAAGCAAAACCCCTTTTGTTTTTTTTCAGTTCCTGGTTGTTAAGCCCAATGAACATCAGATCGAAGAAATAAAAAAGTTGGGTAAGGTTGTTGGAGTTGACCAGGTTCGTTTTAAAACTGCACAGGTATACGATTATGAAAACGATCCCAATCAATTAATCCCTTCGAACGAAAAATATAGCCGTTATAAAAAAGATAAGAACGGCAAGTTGAAAATAAAAAGCGGGCTCAATAATCATTGCTGGAAATTATCGCATGCCAATGTTATTACATGGGATGGGTTAGTAGTACCTTGCTGTTTCGATAAAGATGCCACCCATCAATTAGGGAATTTAGAAATACAATCTTTCAAACAAGTGTGGAAGAATGATAATTATAAACAGTTTCGTATGGAGATCATGAAGAGCCGAAAAAATATTGATATTTGTGCCAATTGCAGCGAAGGTTTACGCGTATGGGAAGATTAGAAAAGCATTAGAAAATCGCCTTCAGTCCATTTAATGATATATATCATTTTTTTTCTGATAAAAATTGTGCATTCCGCCTTTTTTCTTGCAAACAAGCGTTGATGGATATTGCTTAATAAGCAATACCAACCTCAAATTTTGGAAAACAGAACGAGTATTGATATCTCCCTTTTGATTTAGAAATATGGCGAGATTAGAAAGCCATTAGAAATTCATTGTGTAAACATTTATTGATAAAAGTCATTTTTTTTTCCGTCAAAAATCATGTATTCAAAATTGTAGCATAGGTAATTTTGCTGTATGGGAATAGTAGAAGACATACATCAAAGGAAAGATTTCAGAAGCCAGCATCATAAAGTACATGTAAATATCCTTTATTCATCAAGCTGGATATTGGAGAAAGTAAAAGAATTCTTAGAGAACGAAGAAATTACTCCGCAACAATATAATATCCTGAGGATTTTAAAAGGCAGCAGGCCTGTACCCATTTCTACCCTACAGATCAGGGAAAGAATGTTAGATAAGATGAGCGATACCAGCAGATTGGTGGATCGTCTGGTAAAAAAAGGACTTGTAGAAAAAAATATCAACCAGATCGACAAACGTTTGGTTGACGTTAGCATCTCTGAAAAAGGATTGGAAGTCTTAGACAGATTAGATGAACGAAATTCGGAACTCGACAGTATTACCAAACGCCTTACTATTGCCGAGGCTTTGCTGATGAACGAACTGCTCGATAAAATGCGCGGTACCATTTAATTTTGTGAATTATCTTTTTTAACCCGGCATTTCATCCACATTTAATTATTACTGTTTGCAGCGCTTTATCTTAGACGGATGAAATCTATTTATTTCGCTGCATTTATTCTATTTTTTATTGGCATACCTTTTTCAGATATGGCACAAACTGCCCCGCTGTACGAGTTTCGCGGCGTTTGGGTCGCTACGGTTGAAAATATTGACTGGCCCAGTAAAAAAGGTTTGAGTGTTGAAGAACAGAAAGCAGAATTCATTCGTTTACTGGATATGCATCAACACAATGGCATGAATGCTATCATCATGCAAATCCGTCCTGCCGGTGATGCATTTTATCCTTCGCCATACGAACCATGGAGCGAATATTTAACCGGTGTGCAGGGATTAGCCCCCTCCCCGTTTTACGATCCGCTTGCTTTCATGATCGAAGAAACACACAAACGGGGCATGGAATTTCATGCATGGTTAAATCCATATCGTGCCGTTTTCAATATTCACAGATCATCCATAGCACCATCACATCTTTCAAAAATTCATCCCGAATGGTTTTTAACTTATGGCGATAAAAAATATTTCAATCCCGGTCTCCCGCAGGTAAGGGCACATGTTGCAAAAGTGGTGAAGGACCTGGTTACAAGATATGATGTTGATGCTATTCATCTCGACGATTATTTTTATCCTTACCGGATTCCCGGAAGAGAATTTCCTGACGAAAAAACATATCGTAAATATGGCACGGGATTAAGTAAAGCCGATTGGCGAAGGAGCAATTGCGACAGCATCATTAAACTCTTGTATGAAACCATCCGTGCAAATAATCCAAGGGTAAAATTTGGTATCAGTCCGTTTGGTGTGTGGCGCAATATTGATAAAGATCCTATGGGTAGCAATACCAGGGCGGGACAAACTAATTATGACGATTTGTATGCCGATATTTTATTATGGTTACAAAAAGGCTGGATAGATTATGTTGTACCGCAATTATATTGGGAACGCGGGCATAAACTATGCGATTACGATACTTTATTGGATTGGTGGAGCGATCATACTTATGGCAAACAATTGTATATCGGCCATGCTATTTACCGTGCGGGAACAAATGCAGCATGGAGAAATAAAAACGAATTGCCCGATCAGATAAAAAACTTGCGCAGTTATACAACCACTCAGGGTAGCGCTTACTTCAGCAGCATTGATCTCGAAAAAAATATCAATGGATGGGCGGATAGTTTGCGTTTAAATTATTATGCATTACCGGCGTTGATACCGCCAATGAAATGGATCGATAGTATCCCTCCTGTAAAACCAACAATCGAAAAACTAAAAAATAATTCGTTTCAGATCCTATATTCAGGGAAAGAAAAAATCAAAGGCTTTGCAGTTTTTGATTTACCGCCCAATATCAGCGAGAAAAAAGAATATGCTACGCTAATTAAAATTTTAGTAGCCGATACAAAAATTAATTTCGACAGAAACAAAACCATTGCCGGACCAGACGACAGAATTTTTATTTCATCGATCGATCTAAATAACAATATCAGCGAGTGGGTCGAAGTGAAATAGATTGTTTTTATTTTCTACAATTTTCACAGTTGTTGTTTTCCCTAACACCGCCCCTGCTGTGTGTTTTTCACCAGCAGGATTTAGATGACGTAATATTAATTTTTATTCTTCATCCTTGTACATGTTCTGTAAAACCAAAATCATCTTTCCCTGTTTCATAAAACTTAGCAGAAGAATATGTATAGGTTTCTGCTAAATTACACAATCCTACTTTCACAGGATTTTCAGGTATATATTTATTTTCTGCATTAATACTGCTTCACTGAATAGATCGATACTTAATGCATTGCGCTCCCAAAACTGATATTGCCTGTCCTTTGCTTTTACCAAAAAAGATTCCAATAATGCAGTATTATTTTTTTGCAGATCATATTTTATCATATGTCCGGTAAACTTTAAAAAATCTCTTTGTACATTTTCTTTTGTATACCCCCGCCTGCATTTGCCATACAAGATGAATATGATTGCTCATTATTACAAAAGCATATACAACAACAGGTTTTTCTTTAACTAAAAACCGAAGGCTTTCTATAATGATGTCTTTGTATTTATCTTCTTTTAATAATGGTTTCCATTCTAATATAGTAGCAGTAAAAAATTGTGCATAGTACTGAGTTAACTGCATGGATTAAAGATAACGAATATATTTTTTAAAAAACATTTTACCAATGAATCCTGCTGGTGAAAACACACAGCAGGGGCGGCGGCTTTTAATTGGTTTTTCGTTAAGAAGGAACACCAACAAACTACAAAAAGGCAAAGGAATGAGGTACGATTGGATTTGCCTGCGAGAGCTACCGGATGGGGCGGATAATAAAATGACTGCAAAGAATGATATACGCACAGTTAGGCACTTCTATTAAGGATAACGAAGTTATGAGAGTGGGTTTTGTGAAAGAAGTGCCGTAACGCAGACGGTAGCCGCAAGGCGAGCAAAAAAACAGAAGGAAGCGAGTGGATATATATACTTGTGTAGGCTTTGAATCAACGAGAGCGGAGCCGAGGCAGTAAAAAGACAAACAGGTATATACATACACAAGAGCTTCCCGAAAGAAGGAAGGATGAGGAAAAAGTATGACAAACTGCAAAGCAATCCGTTAGGACATTGCAGTGATAAACATTCCATCTAAGGAACGCAAGAGAGAATGTTTTTGACTGCAATGGTTTGGCGGACTTTTTATCGAAGACTGACTGAGAAAGACCGATTTACCTGTTTTATTAAAAATAAAAAATCAATAGCTAAAGATGTTTTTTCGTAACACATACCGCAAAACAAAACACTTATGCAACTAAGTTTTGCGAATTAATATTACTATGTTATAATGTTTCGGCGTGTGGCAACCGGCAACCCATTGCTATACAGACACACTTGAAAATACAGTGCCAATATTGTTACTTTTTATTGTGGCATCTCATCTCCATGAAGAATGTAGAGGAAGGAAGCAGAAGAACTTCATTTTTTCTCCCAATCATATATACCTTCGCTTTCCAAGACATAAAAAAAACAGTCAAACTTAGGCACTATATTGCTTTGAAGAACTTTATTAAATTCTTCAACTTGCTTTGTATCAAGCATATATCCATCGTACAATAAAGGGTCATCCTCTTTTGGTGTAACTATTTTTTTCAGGTCTTCAACAGATATCTCATTGACATCTATTTCTTCAATTAAGGAGTTATCGCTATTACTATAGATATTAATAGTCCTTTCTACCCTTATAAGTTTATCATTTAAATTCTTTGATTTCATAATCATTTTTTAAAAAGCCAATGTCGGACTTAATGCTCCTCCAGAACCAAGTGTTAAGGCTACTTCAATAGCTTTTATAATTAAATATGTACTGCCGGCCCCTTTAGTGACATCAAGAACCGTCTGACTTTGCGATGGTGTTATAGAAGACCCAGGATTTAATCCTTTAGACAAGCTTACCTTACTCCAGTCTATTTTCCCTTGCGGTGCATTTACTTTCATAATTTGGTCTGTTGCTACCATTTTAGGTGTGCTTTTATCGGGGTCTCCTTTTTCTTTGCCTTTAATTGCTTCGCCTGTTTGAGGGTCAAATGCGCCCAGATGATTTTTACCGGTTTTATCATATTTCTCGACTTCGCCATGTTGCTTGTCCCATTCTAAAATTGTCCCATCCTTTAGTTTCCATCTATATCTGCCACTTTCTTTATTAAATTCCCTTTTACCAGTTTCCGGAAATCCTGGTAAGTTTTTTGGGGCTGGGGTATAGGCTTTATCCCCCGGCTTAGAGGAATCTCCTAAAGGATCATTTCGCAAAATTGGGTTATTACCCATTGCCGCATAAGGACTTTCTCCATCATTTGGCTTAGGGTCTATTTGCCACCATCTACCCAATTGTGGATCAAGTTGTCTAAAATGTGTATCATACCATTCTAATCCTGAGCCATCATTAAATTCATTGTAGTTTGTTGGTGTTCCCTAACGTCGCCCCTGCTGTGTGTTTTTCACCAGCAGGATTTAGATGACGTAATATTAATTTTCTATTCATCATCCCTGCACATGTTCTATAAAACCAAAATCATCCTTCCCTGTTTCATAAAATTTGGCAGAGGAATATTTATAGGTTTCTGCTAAATTACACAATCCTGCCTTTACAGGATTTTGATGGATGTATTTTATTTTCTGCATTAATACTGCTTCACTAAATAAATCAATACTTAATGCATTGCGTTCCCAAAACTGATATTGCCTGTCCTTTGCTTTTACCAAAAAAGATTCCAATAATGCAGTATTATTTTTTTGCAGATCGTATTTAATCATCTGCCCTGTAAACTTTAAAAAATTTCTTTGTACATTTTCTTTTGTATGCCCTGCCTGTATTTGCCATACAAGGTGAATGTGATTGCTCATTATTACAAAAGCATATACAACAACGCGTTTTTCTTTAACTAAGAACCGAAGGCTTTCTATAATGATGTCTTTGTATTTATCTTCTTTCAGTAATGGCTTCCACTCTAATATGGTGGCAGTAAAAAACTGAGCATAGTACTGAGTTAACTGCATGAATTAAAGTTAACGAATATGTTTTAAAAGCAGCCTGCAACTGAGACCTGCTGGTGAAAAACACGCAGCAGGGGCGGCGACTTTTTATTTGGCTTTGTGTTAAGAAGGAACACCAACAAGCTACCAAATGCAAGTAACTCAATCGTTTTCCGGGGCAAAACGCTTTTTCAATAAACACAATCATAAATAACATTATTTAAAAATATTGAAATATTTTATACAGGTTTATATCTTTCCTGCAACTCATATAATTTTTATACACTTTGTTCTTAACCTGTGTATAAATATTTTTTATACCGCGACTTCTTTTGTAAATAAAGTATTATATGTTACGTGTTACATCATTGCAATAAAACTTCGTTTGCAATCACTGCTTTTTACCACAAAGTCTCGACTTCAGGCTAATGCACTGTGTCTGAACTACAGAGAAGAAGGATTTTACCAACAGAACCAGCAGGTAAAAACAGGCTGTTGGCGGCAGCGGCTTTTAATTGGCTTATGCTAAACTGCAACACCCGCAACCTACAAAAGCTTCGTTTGCAATCCCTGCTTTTTTACCGCAAAGTTTCAATTTCAGGCTAATGCACTATGTCTAAACTGTGGAGAAGAAGGATTTTACCAACAGAACCGACAGGTGAAAGTTGGAGATCAATACTTTTAACAACGAGGAGCGTTTTTGACATATCTTCCGTCGGTTCACTTTCGTTCAGCTTCCTTACACTTACCTGATGCCTTTACAGACACCTTTTGCCTGAACGTTCAGCACCATATCTTTTGAATACAGCACCTTCAGGTGGTTTGCATATACTGTCTGTACAGCCTATGCGGTAGACCTGCTACCATCTTCTATACAACATTGAATAGATTTATCTTTTTCTATTCATTCGTGACACACCCAACAAACTTCAAAGAGTTCTTTTCTTTGGCTTTACGATGAGGAACACCTGTAGCCTACGAAAGCACGCTCTTCTTAAAGTAACTCAATGAGTGGCTTTTAGTACTTTAACTGTTTATTACATCTTCATCTAAACGGCCTGCTATAGCCGCTTTTTCTAAATGACCTACTGTTAAAACTTTTCTTGGTACCCTTCTGTCCCCTGTTACAACTCTTATAATTGAACCTACAATATCTATACCTTCTCCATCAAAATAGTCTGCAGCCATAAATTGTGACACATCAACGTTAAACACTTTACTATAGGCCATTATAAATTCTACAGCATCATCGCCGCTTACCCCAAGGTCATCTTGTATTTTAGTTTCTCTTGTTATTACTTCATCATCAACACATGATTCCTCCACAACAAACTTTTGAAGCCTATTAAAAATTTCATCATTCATTTTAGATTCATTATATTTTTATAAATCTCAATGAGGTAGATTAGCAATCCAATCCCCAGATTTTCTATTCTCTTCCATATATTCTGCGTTGGCTTGCCCCATTGGCAAAGCAATGTTTTTCCAAAAATCATAATAGAGCAATATCTGTCCAACAATTGGAACCCCTCTTCCTAAAAATCTTCCTACTACTGCCGTTCCAGCCTTTTTGGCAATTTGCTTACCAGCTATTTTACTAACTACTTTGCGGGTAGTTTGCTTTAAGAGCGAGCTTCTAAAAGGTAATAATTTTGATAATCCCCAAGATGCAATTGATGAGCCAGACTTTGAACCCAGCATACCAACAGGTTTTAGCGCATCCCATTCCTTACCTAGGAATATTAAAGCTGGACCAACAGAATGCGTCCAATATTTTTTTATGTACCCCACTACAGTCACTGGTTTCAAGGAATCTAAACCAAATGGGTCTATAAAATTAATTGGATTATTCCCCACATATGCATAAGGACTTTCATTGTAATGCATCGCAGAGTTTTGTGCAGTAACAACATTGCGAGGGCTTATTAAATTAAATATTCCCGAAGCCTTTTCTCCGTCTCCCATTGTTTCATTATCCGCATCATACCCTTCTTCTGCTAATGCTGATTTATATTCCTTATCGAACTCGCTTCGATATTCATCCTCTTGTAAAGGATCTGGTATATGCCATCTTCCTATTTGGGGGTCATACATTCTCGCTCCATAATCTAACCACTCTAGGCCACTGCCATCGCTGAACTCCTGATGTTGTTGTTCTTTACCGTTGTACTTGATTTTGTTCTCTAATTTTCCTGCTGCTTTCGAGGAGATACCACTCATGGTGAGACCAAACGGATAATAATGATCCTCACTAAGAACCGGCCCCCTTGTCTGTATCACTTGTAAATTATCAAAGAACACATCCTGGTTGGATTCGTTACTGCAATATACAACAAGGTATCCATTTTTTATTATTGATGCACTTACACCATGCGTTTTCAAAACATCAGGATTATCGTTAATTGCATCAAAGCCGCTTCCGCCTGTTACTACCTTAAATTGTTCATCAAATAATATCCAGTTAATGTATGCTTTGGGTTTAGTAGTTGGCGTGGGTACATTATTGCTAACCCAACTTGTAAGGCTTCCGGTTGTAGGTGTAGCTGCATTTAATACCGTTCCATTTACAGCATCTCTTGTTGCTGTTGCTACAGCAGGGCTTCCGCCAAATGCATTTAATAAATTATTGATTACACTAGACACAGGGTAACTATTACTAAGTGTACTACTGCTGTGCCATAAACTTTTACCCAAAATATTTACTACATCACCTGCCATTACTTTTAAGGTAATATTCAATCCTGTTTTATCGCCATTATAACCATTCAGCTTATACATTTTTGCGCTGGTGGCAGTAGTAATACTGTTGGGGTTGGTATTGTATGGCGGGTTACCGTTATTGTTTTGATACGTGCTTGGCAAGAAAGCGGGATTGGGAACTATTGCCCCGGTATTGATGGTGTAATAACTTTGCTCTGTTGCCACTGCTCCGTCTTCTAAAGTTGCCGCAGGGTATGTATCCTGTTGTTGTTCATCAGTAAGGGTTACTCTTGTATTGCCTAAATGATCTTTAATAAAATAATCATTAACAAATGGTGTTGCAGCAGTTGCTAAATACCTTACCCTTCCTTCTTCGTGTCCAAAAAATTGCAATGAATCATTCTGGTAAACAAAGTTTCCCAAATAACTTGTTTTGGTTGTTTTATTAATAGCGGTTTCTACCGTTCTTTTTTCTAATTTATTTCCTGCTGCATCATAGATATAAGTAATTGTTCCCTTATTCTGTACAATTATCTGATACGGTAAATTGAGATAGTTGTATACAATTGTACCAATAGACTTATTGTTATCCTGTACCATATTACCGTTTGTATCAAAAAAGTAATCAGGAGTAGCCGGTGTTGTATTCGGGGCAGGTGCTGTTTTGCTTCCTGTATAATGAAAATCTCCTAATACACTGGTTGGATTATTTACAGCATCTATTACCATTGCCAGCTTATTACTGTAGCGCATGTAATAATAATTCATTTGATCTACCGGTACCGATCCGCCTACCTTAAAGCCCATCTGGTTCATGTTCTGGATATTTCCGTTGGCATCATAGCCAAGTCCACTTACACTAAAATCTATACCTGCAGATTTATCTAACGCACTGCTTGCTGCATTATCCTGATTAAAATCTGCGGTCATTAATCTGTTGGCATTATCGTAAGTAAAATCGTATTTACGTACCACATTATCACCACCGCTTTTCCATAAAATGCCGCTGATATTGCCGTTAAACTGAGGGTTGGCATAGTAAGTATAACCCACTGCTGCCGTAGTTTTATCATAACCCAGTTCCATGGCAAAATGGTGGCTGTTTGTATTAGTTAAATAATCTTTGTTGATACTGGAAAGCCATCCCCTGATGGTATAATTATAATTGATCGTTTCAAGGTTAGTACCCAAAGTCTTTGTTTGTAATTGCCCCAAATCATCATACGTGTTAACCGCAATCGTTTTGTTAGTAGCGGCATTATCATTGATTTGTTTTCTTACCTGCAACAACCTTCCTGCATAATCGTAATCAAAATTGGTCTTCACCCTCAAATTGCTTTGTCCGCCCACAGGATTATTATGAACAATATAACTGCATATTGCTTTTCCTGTAAAATCGTATCTGCTGGTTATTTCATCAAGCCCGCCTTTATAGTTATTGCTTTGTACCTGTACTGCCCTTCCTTTATCATCATAAAAACTTACAGTTTCAAGCCATGTCCCCAGCGTTAAATCATTGGCGTTTTCTATGACCCTTATTTTGGTACCGGTAGTCAAGCCCCTTACTGCGGTACTATTGCTTGCAGGAATATTTTCACCATATACATTATTTCCAATGTCTAATTTACTGTTGTTTGAAGCATCATAGGTTTTTGTTGTATTACTGTAATCATCATAAAAAGTATAGGTCAATCCAATTAAATTAGCCGGTGCCGGGGGGACAGAATATTGGTTTATGGATAATGTATTATTACCGTAATTGGTGCTGTAGGTGACTAGTGTTAACCCATCAGGTAACCCGTTAAGATAATTCTGAAGGCTGCTCATGGTGCCTGTATAACCGGTCATCATTGCTGTTTCTACCGGACGGTTCGATCCATCATATAATGTAGCCATCCACCAACCTTTTACACGCATATTACCATCCTGCGAATAAGCTAACCTGTCCCGTAAATCATATACCATATATACAGGGCCTGCACCCGGCACTTTTTTGATGATCATCCTGTGCCTTGCATCATAAGCATATTGAAAACATAATTCCGAAAGAATAGTGCTGCCGTCTGTTAAAGAAAAATTCCAGCTATTGAGGGTTAACCAATCTACAGCTTTAGGCTGAATGACCAAACTAAGGTTATTAAAATCATCGTACACATAGTAAGTGTTTAGCCAACCTGTATAACCACTTCCGCTACCATTATCTGCTGTAGCAGTCAGTTGTACTTTCTTTAAAATCACTTTCCCTTCTTTATCGGTAAATTGAATTACCTGATTACCCTTTTCATCTGCCTGCAAGGTTTTATATAAATCACCGGGATTATAAGAGCCTGTCATTGTATATGTATTCAGGTTGCCGGTATTGTAATTAACCACCCATCTTCTTACATCATCGGTACTTGTATTTAAAGAAAATATTTGCTTGGTTGTATGCCCGCCCCCCGGTTGCCAACTTTGTCCTGCTGCGCCGTTTTCCAAAGCACGGTTCATTGGCGAAAATTCTAAGAAAGTTTGAGCGTAAGGTGCATTGTCGGTAGCAGTTGCAAAATTCGAATTAGCAGTAGTATAAAAAGATTGCTGATCGGCATAAGCTGTTGTTCGTACACTGCCGTAAACTGTTCCATTCCTGTCTGTATAAGGAAGGAATTTTTTTATTTCCCTGCCATAATTGTCAAACTCAACAGGTGTTACAATATCCTTCGTAAAAGGAGACATTTGCCATGCAATTGTTTGCAGGGGTCTTCCCAGACCATCAAAATAATCTATCTCCTGGTTTTTATTTGCAACTGATTGTGCATCCACCAAAGCCTGGGTATTAATACCCGGTGTTTTAATAACGGATTTTTGAACATAATTCCTGTCTGTACTTGTCTGCGCATTTGCAGTTTCTACCAGCAATCCTGCTATACCGCATCCTATTATATATCTTAAAACATTAAATTTCATATTAAATAGTTTTATTTATTGAATTGGGCAAGGGCTTGTTCCTGTTACAGAATAAAATTGACTGACACTTCCATCACTGAACCCATAATAATAAGTACATAACCATGATCCATTAGGTTGAACAGTACTGCTGGAGTTATATCTCGTTCCTGTTTCGCAAACGCCATTGACAATTTTTTGCCCTTCAAGTCCACAGCTGCAGGTTCCATTGGCGTTGGCATATGCTTGTCCATTTGCGGCAGCATCAGCACTTGCCTGGTTGTTTGCATCTGTCTGAGATATAGTAGATGAATATTTACCGGCAGGAACTGTGTACATCACCCTTGAGCCACTGCCTTGGGTTGCAGAACAATCATTTTTAAAGAACCTTACCGATATTGCTACATTGTAGTAAAGACAAGGCAAACTATTGGCATAAGCTTGTCCATTTTGATTTAGGTCGGCAATTGCTTTATTATTTGCATCTGCCTGACTGATGGAAGAAACATATTTTGCAAACGGAACTATGTATGTAATAGTTTGAGGATAACTACCTGTTGCACAAGTCACAGCAGCAGTAAAAGTCCCTTGCTGGCTGCTACTATAAAATAATGTTTGCGGCGAAGCATTTAAAGCTGCTCCTAATCCATAATTATATTTATAATTTTTAATAATGTTTCCATATTGATCCTTGACATTTACTAAACGGGTTAGGCCGTCATATTCGTAAAAAGCGAATTTATTATCAGGTGTGCATTGACTGGTAATCCCGACCAAAGGGTTATAAGTATAGGTCGACATTTGCGCATCTTTCGGAAACAATCTCAGTTCATCTATGTTGGCACTACCCGATGATACTGTTACCTGTGTTGAACTTGCAGGTAAGAGATGCTCATAGTATGTCCAGCCATTAATACTTGTACCCGGTACTCCTGTTGCAGAACCTGTATTTGTGCTTACAGAAACCGAACCTGAATGTATCCAGTATGAGACAATATATTGTTTCGCTGCCGATAGGTTTATAACACTAAGACTGCCCCCGGCTAAAGCATAGGAATTTTGACCGGCTATTGCTCCTGTTGTTATAGAAGATGGATTAAAGCCCGACCAATTACCGCCGGTAGCACCTGGTTCAAAACCCGTGTAAGCGATGTCGGAGGAATTGGCATTATTTACTTCTGCTGAAGGTAACATATGCTGATAGTCCCATACATACGATTTGGGTGCATCCATATATTTACCCTGTTGCGACAGGTTACCATAGGCATCGTATGCAAAAACAGCAGTAGGTTTATAGTTAGGATCAAAAGTGAAATTACCACCACTGATGCCTGAGGCCTGGACTGTAAGCAAAGGCTGGCTCATTTCTAAATGATACATGCTTTGTAAATAAGGATAGTTGGGAGCATAAAAATTTATCTTACCCCCGATATATCGTTTATTAGAGCCATCAAGATTTTGTCTGTACTGTACAGTTTCAATATCAGCGCCAATAATATTTTTGCTTTGCAGAAAAGCAATGCCAAGAGAATTATTATCAGTTGCACCGGCAGTATTATAATCACCGGCATATTTAATACTGGTAGCTATTTCATCATTATTAGAGGCAGTCTGTTCAATTAAAGTAGGATAAGTATGATTGGGATTGCCGTATGTGAATTTTTTTGTAACAGTTGTATAAGCACTCGTTAATTGGTCATATTTTGTTTCTGTTTGTTGAACCAAATTCTTTGACTGACCTAACATAGAATACCCGTAATAATTATATTTAGTATTAAATATTTTTGTTAGCGAACACGATGTATTTGGATAAGCAAATCCTACAGTTGCAGGATTATACCAAATGCACGGCCCACCATTAGAAGGTAAACATAAAGTAGTTAAATTATCCTGTTTATTAAGTGTCTGAACTTTGATAACAACTGCATTTGCATTTACAACTGTGTCTTTATATGTATTTTGTAAATCACTTAATACTTTATTGTTGATATCATAAACTGTTTGCTCAATCAATTCTCCGTTTGAAATATTATCATCATTCTGGTTAGGAGCAAGAATGTTGTATCTATAAACCGTTTTCCCCAAACTGTTATTGGTAGCAGGATCAGTTTGTGTTTCTGTAACCTGTGCATACCCGATATGGCTTCCCTGTATCGTACCTAATCCAAAAACAGAATTAGCAGAAAGTGTCATGTAATAAATATCATAATCGGGACTTGTACCATCAGCATAATGATGAGATGAGCTAAATGAAGCATAGTTCGGCATTGTAGTTAGACCACTTGAAGTTCCGCTGTTAGTTAAATAAGAATAGCTTTTGGTTGTTGCCTGTTTACTGGTAAAAGAATAATCTGTAATCGATTTTACTCTTAATCCTCCAACATTATGTAAAGTAACTCCATCATGAGAATCGATGCCTTGATGTAACTCATATTGGAAGGTTGTGTATCCTCCTGTTGGATAAGTAATTTGCTGAAGTATTGCGGTAGAAGAACCATTAATGTCCGGTTCTCTGTTAGCACCAGAACCATATTGTGTAATATCACCGGGAATAGAATAGTTTGGAACAAGTGTTGAAATATTATCTGTATTATTATAGAAGCCCCAATGATCCAGCCCTGCGAGTGTATAGGTTGGGATCGGGTTATTATTATAGCTGAAAGTATAGGGAGGTTTGTTGGCAGTAACACCGTCAACTGCAATTTCCTGTATATTATCTAACCTCAATCGTTTATTATAATAATTTGTTGGATAAGTCGAGTTATTAAAATAACTATATGAAAAATTGTACTGCTTGATTATGCCGGATTGATTATATATTTTAATGTCTTGTAACAATTGTTCTCCCGGGAATTGAGTATGATCTAAATCCTGCCTTTGATTAGTGACTGTTTCGAAATTGACGGTTGTATAAGCCTGCGGACCTTTATAAAAAACTACGCTTTGCAGGTACTTTTTGCCTGTAATTGTTACTGTAGGCGGTGGAAATATATTATTGGATACAAATGTTTCATAAGTAAAATTGGAGGTCACACGTGTATTATGATCATATGTAACAGAATTGTTTTGCAAATAATTATTCATCATGGTTTGTCCTGATGCAACACTTGAATAATTAAAAACCATACGCTCATTGCCATCGGCAGAAGTAATGCTGCTTAAATACCAACTGGATGGATAATTATAGGAAAGTATAATTGATTGATTAGAGGCGAGACCGTCATCTAATTGCATAAAAGACATCTCTGCAGCTGCAAATAAGTAAGTATTTCCCTTTTCATCCACAATGGTGAAGCTGCTGCTGCTTGCATCAATATAATTAATTCCCTGAGCAGAAATATTCAAATTATTTTTTTCTTTTTTTATGATTTGAAGATCCGGTGTAACAAAGAATTTACCCGAATAACTACCGAAGTTGAAATAATAAACATCGGGTTGTGTTTCATTATACCCTTTTTGAATACTGTCTATATAATTGTAGGTGCTGTATAAATTAGTAAGTCTGCTGGTATTGGCATAGGCGTTATTTGCATAAAAATAATTGCTGCTGTTATCAGGGTTACCCATTACCGATCTGGTAATAACGCCCCCTGCATTCAGGGTCCATCCTAAGCCTACCCAGGATGCAATATCCTGTGGCTTAAACCCCGAAGCATTATAACTCATATCGATTGAGAGGTTAACATTTTTACCTCCAATTTCATATAATGGCACGCCAATCTTAGGAGTTCCTGTAAACAGGCTGACCTGTACATTGCCATATTGCCCCAACGCTGCGGCATCAGGAGATGGTGGTATTACTCTTGAAGCTTTAAAATTCAATTTATCATTGGCATAACTATAATCTGTAGGTGATGATTGCCCTATTGATTGTTCAATTATTATCATGAATAACAAAAGCAATCCTATAATTTTTTTCTGGTTCATATTAAAATCGATAATTAAATAAAAAATTAATGCTTGTTTCCGTCAATGCTGCGGATAATGATATTGTTCAAAGGAGCTATTTCTTTATTAAAGACTCCGATAACCTCTCCTTTTTTATTAATTAAAATTTTTTGAAACGCTTTATCAAAATGCATACTTATGCTCCCGTTTTGTCTGTCATCACTAATCCAATCAATAAAAGAATTCTCCTTATTTTTTTTGCCGTCAATCTTTGCTGCAACTATCAGGGAAGAGTATATTGGTTTATTATAAATATTAAAAAGCATATCATCATCATCCGGTTCTGTCCCATAATCATTGGTAGGAATGATCACAATTTCAAGTTGATCATTATAAAGCTTCTTTAATTGTATTGCTTCATCCATTTGCCAAAAACTACTATCCTTACTGGCGCAAATAATAAGAAGTACATTCTTATTTTTAAATGCTGAAAAGTCGATCTTCTTCTTCTCACCAATTGAATCCACTTTAATGGAATAGAATTCTTTTTGAGCCATTACACTTTTCATCATTACTGTTAAACAAAAAAATAAAATCAGTTTTTTCATTTGTTTATTTTTTTCTTTTTAAAATTGATACCCTACCCTGAATTTCAGTGCAGGTGTCATTGGTATTTGCCGATAGCTTAAAAAATCCCAGAGCAATTGCAAATTGCTTGTTTTCTTTCCTATCTTATATTTCTTTGTAATTCCTATCAGTCCGCTTGTTTGCCAGCCTTTCCCCCAACCCGATGGATGCACATTTACTGAATCGAGTGCTGTTGCCAATTGCGGCAACCAGTTTTGTTCATAGCCTCCTGTTATCCAGATACTGCCTTTTAGTTTTATGTCCATATAACTTCTAAGTCCTATTCCCTGATTGCTCATACTGATATGATTTAATCCATTGCCCCAACCCAGTTTATAGCTTGCTCCTGTACCCACCGTTGCTTTGTCACTTAACTTATAACCCAGTGTGATGGCTATATCACTGGTAGTGGGCAGCAATGAATTCGTTTTTTGTGATTGAATATTAAAACCATATTCGATCCGCTTTAAAAAAGATTTTGTTTTTTGTGTATTGGGTTTAAAGTCGGGCATTACTATATCGCTACTACCACCTCCTAATTGATTTATTTTATCTTTTAGCTGGTTAAGCTGTGTTTGTGCTGCCTGCATTTGCTGCTGCATATATGCCTGCGGGTTTGTTGCGCTTCCCAATTGTTGTTGCAATTGCTGTGTTACCGAACTTCTTGTTTGTAATCCCGCCAATGCCTGTGCTGTACCAAGATTTTGAGGCATGGGGAACAGTTGTGCCAGTATGGAATTTTTTGCCATAAAATCCTTAAACGCAGGTAGCTCTCTTACTATTGATAATGCTTTTTGTTCTAATTTCTGTTCATCGTTCAGTGTGGCTTTATAATCATTTAATTGTTGTTGGTAGTAATACACTTGTTTATTCATACCAAGTAGGTCTTTACTTAATCCAAATTGTTGCAATGCCGATTGCAATTGTTGTTGGCGTTGATTGAGTAATTGGCTGATCTCTGTTGCGGATTGCATACTGCCCTGTACACTATTTAATGAACTGCTGAGTTGATTTAATTGATTCTGTTTATCCGGCGAGAAATTGTTTAACCTGTTACCTGCCTGTTGCAAAAACTTAGTAGCTGTTTGCAAGCTGTCCAATCCCGGAAAATAATGACCGAGTTTGGTGAGTTTATTATTTGTTGTGGTTAATTTGTTTTGCAGTCCTTTATAAAATTGTTCTGATTGTCCGAAAAGCTCTTTGGCTTTGGTGCTGTCAACTGATTGCAGTTTCTTTTTTAATTTTGCTTCTTTTTTTTGGAAGCTTTTTAAAGCATCGGTTGTTTTTGCGTTGATATTTTTTTGCAGTGATTTATATTTATCATCAAGCTTGGTTACCAGTTTAGTATCAATATTTGTATTTTGTATTTTTTGTAATGAGGAACCTGACTGTGCTGCTGCCTGAACAGTTATTAGTGATATAACTATTATAGTAAAAAGGGTAAGAGTCAAGTTCTTTCTCAAAATTGTCAGTTCTGCTTTTAAAAAAATTATCCTTTTGCTGAAACATTTAGAATTACAAACATAGCCGTCCGATATTTTCCCCACAATAGGTGAAAACACCTATTGCCCATGTCAGAAAAAAGTTGAAAGAAAAATTAATTTTGCCTGTTCTTTTCTTTTCATAACATTGCATAACCCCCGCAGTAAAATTTCAAATGTTTTGTCCCCCACCGCATTTGATTTTTTTTAAATTAGTTGTTATACCCTTAGATACTATGATAACCGTTGCTTTAGTGGATGACCACACTTTATTCAGGAAGGCGTTTACCTTTTTTATTAAATCCGCTTGCAGGATTAATGTATGTATGGAAGCAGTTAATGGTGATGATCTTTTAACTCAACTGCAAAGCTCTGATGTACACCCTACAGTTATTTTATCAGATATTATGATGCCTGTTATGGATGGAAGAGAATTAACCTTAACCATTAAAAAATTATACCCTCATATAAAAGTGATCGCACTCTCTTCATTGCATCATGAAGACACAGTGATCGATATGTTCCGTTGCGGAGTAAAAGGATTTATTACGAAAAATGTTGAGCCTGATGATTTAATTAAAGCCCTGCATACCGTTATTAATAACCAGTATTTTCTTTTTGATGGTGAAAATGAAAATATATTTTCTTCCTATAATAATTTTCAAAAAAATAAAACAGAGCATAGCCTTACAGAAAAACAAATTCAGTTTTTACAATTATGTGCCACCGATCTAACGTATAAAGCCATTGCCGAAAAATTGGACATCAGTCCGCGTACCGTAGATGCACACCGTGACCATCTCTTCGAAAAATTAAATATTAAAAGCCGTACTGGATTGGCTTTATACGCCATGCAAAATGGATATGTAGAATTATAAAATTAAACATCAAAATATCATTATAGACAATGTCCCGCTGCAATGCTCTCAGGGAAGCGCGGCCCTGTCTTTCGCTGGATGTTTTATCTCTATTCTATCCTTCTGTTCGTAATTTGTTGCTGTTTTCTTATTGTATGCTTGCTGTTTTGTTCGAGTGCTCCCGAAGAACTCCCGAAGAAACTTGCCAAAAAGTACGAGTAAGGTAATAAGATGGTATTAAGAAGAACAAGGATAAGAAAACAAGGTTCAAGAAACAAGGAGCAAGAAAACAAAACTCAAGGAACAAGAAAACAAGAGACAAGGCACAAGGCAACGTCTTATACTGAAAAATTGCTTTCTAAAAATCCTAAGGATCTTCCTTTGTACCTTAAACTTCTCCATCATCCTTTGTGGCGCTTTGTGGTTTAAAAAACACTCTGTGTATTTCCATGCTTCAGTGGCAATAAAAAACCAATCTGTGTTAATCAGTTTCATCTGCGTTATCTGTGTGCTACCCTTCGCCGAAAATAGTTTAAAGATTATTTTGACAGATTACTTAATGCAGCACTTTGTTTATTTGCTGCAGCCATTAGATTTAGCAAGTGGCAACCTGAAATTGTAAACATTTAATTTTTCATTCCTTTTTATATCTATTTTTATCGCCAAATTAATTGCCATCGTGAATACAGTTTTGATTATTGATGACGAAGAAAAATTGCGCAGCCTTCTGTCGCGCATCATACGGTTAGAAGGATTTAATGTGCTGGAAGCTGAAAACTTAAAGTCCGCTGCCAAACTATTAGATAAGGAGATCGTGGATGTTGTTTTATGCGATGTAAAACTTCCGGATGGTAATGGTGTTGATTTTGTAAAAGAAACAAAATTAAAATTCCCTTCGATCGAAATCATTTTACTTACCGCTTACGGAAATATTGCCGATGGTGTTCAGGCTATGAAAAACGGGGCGTTCGATTATATCACCAAAGGCGATGATAACGACAAGATCATTCCATTATTAAATCGTGCCATCGAAAAAGCCCAGTTACAAAAACGTATTGAACAATTAGAAAAACAAGTGGGTAAACGGTATGGTTTCGAAAGCATCCTGGGCGAATCTAATGCAATAAAAGATGCAGTTGCCCTTGCACAAAAAGTTGCACCAACCGATGCCACCGTTTTATTGCTGGGCGAAACAGGAACCGGTAAAGAAGTATTTGCACAGGCCATTCATGCAGGAAGTAAAAGAAGCGGCAAATCGTTTCTGGCATTGAATTGCAGCGCTTTTGGCAAAGAAATATTAGAGAGCGAAATATTTGGTCACAAGGCCGGGGCTTTTACCGGTGACACCAAAGACAAGAAAGGATTGATCGAGGAAGCCAACAACGGCACTTTGTTTTTGGATGAGATAGGCGAAATGCATATCGACCTTCAATCGAAATTGTTGCGTGTGTTGGAAACAAACGAGTTTATAAAAGTCGGCGACACAAAATCTACCAAAGTAAATGTGCGCATCATTGCTGCCACCAACCGGGATCTGCAGGATGATGTGAAAGAAGGAAAATTCAGGGAAGATCTTTTTTACAGGTTGAATGTTTTTGCTATTTCGTTGCCGGCATTAAGAGAAAGAAAAAATGATATCGTTATCCTGGCAAATCATTTCATCAAACTCTTTGCAACAAAGATGAATAAAACCATCAGCGGCATGAGTGAAGATTTCAGGGAACATTTATCCGAACACGAATGGAAAGGTAATATCCGCGAATTAAAAAATGTTATTGAACGTGCCGTTATCCTTACCGATAAAACAGAACTCGATTTTAGTTGTTTGCCTGTTGAATTACAAACGCCGGTTTTAAAAACAGGGATATTGTCGGCATTTGATCTGAACAGCATCGAGAAATTACATATCCAACGCGTACTCATTCATACCAAAGGAAACAAGACCGAAGCTGCCAAATTACTCAACATAGGGCTCACTACTTTATACCGGAAGATAGAAGAGTACCATTTAACGTAACTTATTTCATTTTGAAAAAGACCCTTTCGTTTCGGAAGGGTTTTTTATTTTCGGATACAAGGCATCCAATCAGGGTTTTCTTCTATAACCCGCATCAATACTAACTTCTGTCATCTTTCGCATCAGCAAAAAAAATCAGGGCACTTAATTTGGATTTCATATAGCAACTGTTCAGGCAGTTTTATGTATGAGCAAAAAAAATATTGACCCGATAAGAATAATTCAGATACTCTTTGTATGGCTGGTTGCATTAAGCATACTGTACATCGTTTATCTCAAATTCAAAATATTATTTCACTTAAACTAACAGATCATGTGGCTCACCATTTTTCTTCTCGCAGCAGCACTAATTGGCTTTGCAATATTTTTTAAATCAATTGATTTCTTCGACAAAATATAAACACTATGCTATTATTATTCATCATCTCGATTTTTGTTTTCGGTTACCTATGTTATGTTTTAATTAAACCCGAAAAATTCTAGACACGGTGTAAGGCAAAAGCTGTAAGGTAAAAGGCAAAAGTTTAATCAACGCCCCAAACCTTAACCCTTTAACCCTAAACCTTAAACCTTTTAAATATGAACACAGAAATTTTAGGTATTGTTTTAATGTTTATTGCAACTGTTCTGTTGGCAATTCCTTTGGGAAGATATATTGGCAAGTTGTACAATGGTGATAAAACCAAACTCGATTTTATTTTTAATCCGATTGATAATTTATTATATAAACTCAGTGGCATCAGGGCCGACAGGGAAATGAACTGGAAGCAACATCTCATTGCATTATTAACCATTAACTTGGTTTGGTTCCTTTTTTCTATGCTGATATTGATGAATATGGGTTGGTTACCATTAAATCCTGATGGTAATCCATCAATGACAGCCGACACTGCATTTAATACTTCCATCAGTTTTATATCGAACACAAACCTGCAACACTATTCGGGCGAAAGCGGTGTTTCGTATTTAGGACAATTAGTGTTGATGCTGTTTCAATTCATCAGTGCAGGTGCAGGCATGGCTGTTTGTGCTGTTGTGTTTAATGCGATGAAAGAACGTACAACAGAAAAGTTGGGCAACTTCTATAACTATTTTGTAAGATCATGCACAAGGATTTTGTTGCCATTATCAATTGTTCTTGCGATCATCCTTTTGTTCAACGGCACACCGATGACGTTTAAAGGAAAAGATCAATTTATTTCTGTACAAGGCGATACCGTTAATGTTTCAAGAGGGCCGGCAGCTGCAATGATCGCCATTAAACAACTCGGCACAAACGGTGGCGGTTTCTTTGGTGCCAACTCTGCTCATCCTTTCGAGAATCCAAATTATTTCACCAACATCGTTGAAAATATTTCTATTCTTTTAATCCCAATTGCAATGGTATTTGCCCTTGGTTTTATTTTGAAAAGAAAAAAATTAGCATGGATAATTTTTGGGGTGATGACGGTTGGATTTTTATTGTTGCTTGCCCCGGCAGTGTATTACGAAATGCACGGCAGCAGCAATATTGCAGCCATGCATGTTGCACAGCCATTGGGAAGTATGGAAGGAAAAGAAGTACGTTTTGGTCCGGCCGCATCTGCTTATTGGGCAATTACTACAACAGTTACATCGAACGGTAGTGTAAATTCTATGCACGATTCACTCACTCCGTTAAGCGGCATGATGGCCATGTTAGGTATGATGGTGAATTCGTTTTTTGGTGGTGTTGGTGTAGGCTTTTTAAATTTTTACATCTTTATCATCATCGCAGTTTTTATCAGCGGATTAATGGTTGGAAGAACACCTGAATTTCTTGGTAAAAAAATAGAAGCCAAAGAAATGAAGATCGCCACCATCATTGCATTATTGCATCCGTTTTTAATTTTAAGTTTCACTGCATTATCATCACACTTATTTGCGCATGATCCTAAAACTTATGCAGCATGGTTAAACAATCCCGGCTATCATGGTTTTGGTGAAATGTTGTACGAGTTCACATCTGCATCGGCCAATAACGGCAGTGGTTTCGAAGGATTGGGTGATGGTGTTCCGTTCTGGAATATCACCTGCGGCATTGTAATGTTATTGGGACGTTTTCTTCCCATCATTGGTCCGGTTGCAATCGCAGGCATCCTTGCAAAAAAGAAATATGTACCCGAAAGTGCAGGCACTTTAAAAACCGATACAACAACTTTCGGTATCATGGTATTTGCAGTGATCGCGATCATTGCAGCATTAAGTTTCTTTCCTGCATTGGCATTAGGACCGATATCAGAATTTTTCTCGAAATAAAATATCAGAAATCAGAAAATCATACATCATACATTTTTAGTTATGTCAAAGAAAAAATCATCAAATAAATTATTCGAACCGGCTTTAGTGAAAGAAGCGTTCAAACAATCTTTCATTAAACTCGATCCAAGAATCATGTTCCGCAATCCGGTAATGTTTACCGTGGAAATAGGAACAGCAGTAATGTTAGTTGTTTGTATCTGGATATTATTGGGCGATAAAACACAGGGAAGTTTTATTTATAACGTAATTGTGTTCTTTGTTTTACTGATCACTTTATTATTTGCCAATTTTGCCGAAGCCATTGCCGAAGCAAGGGGCAAAGCACAAGCCGATAGTTTAAGAAAAACAAGAGAAGAAACGCCTGCAAAAAAATTAGTAAATAATAAAATTGAGATTGTAAACAGTTCGCTTTTAAAAAAGGGTGATTTGTTTTTTTGCGAAGCAGGCGATATGATCCCGATGGATGGCGAAATCATCGAAGGACTTGCAACCATTGATGAATCGGCCATTACAGGCGAATCGGCTCCCGTTATTCGTGAATCGGGTGGAGATAAATCTTCTGTAACAGGCGGAACAAAAGTGTTGTCCGATAAAATAACTGTTCGCGTTACAACAGAACCCGGCGAAAGTTTTTTAGATAAAATGATTGCATTGGTTGAAGGTGCAAGCCGACAAAAAACACCCAACGAAATTGCATTAACTATTTTACTCGCAGGTTTTACTTTGGTATTTGTTATTGTGTGTGTAACGCTAAAACCTTTTGGTGATTATGCCAATACGCCAATAACTATTGCTGCATTTATTTCATTGTTTGTTTGTTTAATCCCAACAACCATCGGCGGTTTATTAAGTGCCATTGGTATTGCGGGAATGGACAGGGCTTTACGAGCCAACGTAATTACAAAAAGCGGTAAAGCCGTTGAAACAGCCGGTGACCTTGATACTTTATTATTAGATAAAACAGGAACCATCACCATCGGCAACAGAAAAGCAACCAACTTCTGGCAGGCAAATAATGTGGATGAAAATATTTTCATCGAAGCATGTGTGCTGGCATCATTAGCTGATGAAACACCTGAAGGAAAATCGATCATTGAATTGGCCGCAGAAAAAAACATTAAAGCACCTTCACTTCAAAAAGATAAAGTAAGCTTCATTCAATTCACTGCCGAAACAAGAAGCAGTGGTATTAATATGGATGATCTGCGCATTCGAAAAGGAGCATTCGATTCAATTAAAAATTTAGTGATCAAAGCAGGAAATATTTTCCCGGATGAAACAACCGAAAGAGTAAAACAAATTTCTTCAAATGGAGGAACACCGTTGGTTGTTAGTCAGAATGAAAATGTTTTGGGTGTGATTGAATTGCAGGATATCATCAAACCCAATATCCATGAGCGTTTCGACCGGTTAAGAAAAATGGGTGTAAAAACGGTGATGGTTACGGGCGATAATCCGTTGACCGCAAAATTCATTGCAGAAAAAGCAGGTGTGGATGATTTTATTGCAGAGGCAAAGCCTGAAGACAAAATGAATTATATTAAAAAAGAACAACAGGGTGGTAAGCTTGTTGCGATGATGGGCGATGGAACAAACGATGCTCCTGCATTGGCACAGGCCGATGTTGGAGTGGCCATGAACAGTGGAACACAGGCTGCAAAAGAAGCGGGTAATATGGTCGATTTAGATAACGATCCAACCAAATTGATTGAGATAGTTGAAATAGGAAAACAATTATTAATGACAAGAGGAACCTTAACAACATTCTCGATTGCCAACGATGTTGCAAAATATTTTGCCATTGTACCAGCATTATTTATTGCATCTATTCCGGGATTGCAAAGTTTAAATGTGATGAAATTACACAGTCCCGAAAGTGCAATATTATCTGCCGTAATTTTTAATGCCATTATTATTCCATTATTAATTCCGTTGGCATTAAGAGGCGTTGCCTATAAACCAATTGGTGCAAGTGCATTGCTGAGAAGAAATTTATTGATGTATGGATTAGGCGGTGTTATTGTACCATTTTTCGGAATTAAATTAATTGACATGTTAGTATCGCTTTGGTTCTAACCTATTACTTATCACTTAATACTTTATTTATGAAACAACATATTCTCCCTGCAATAAAATTAACAGCAATAACAATAGTTTTCTTTATTGGTATTTACACTTTAATTATTTGGTTAGTAGCACAAGCCGCTCCCAACAAGGGTTTGGGCGAAACAGTTATTGTAAACAACAAAGTAGTTGGTTATAAATTGGAAGGGCAAAAATTCAGTGATGATAAATATTTCTGGAGCCGTCCTTCGGCTGCGGGTTATAATGCAGCAGCATCTTCGGGCAGTAATAAAGGAACAACCAATCCCGATTATTTGAAAGATGTACAAAGCAAGATCGATACTTTTTTAGTGCATAACCCAACGGTGAAGAAAGAAGATATTCCATCGGATTTAGTTACATCAAGTGGCAGCGGATTGGATCCTGATATTTCTGTTGAAGCTGCAAATATTCAGGTTAACAGAATCGCCGCAACAAGAAAAATAGATAAACAAAAAGTGCAGGAATTGGTAAACAATCATATTGCAAAACCATTTGCAGGATTATTCGGAACTTCAAGTGTGAATGTGTTGCAGTTGAATGTTGATTTGGATAAATTGAAGTGATGTTTAACCACAAAGCACACGAAGATTTTCGCAAAGGGTGCAAAGAAAACATTGAGAGCTTTGTGTTTTCTCGCTTTGTGATTTTTGTGATAAAAAAATGTTGAATAAAGTTCAGAACGTACAAGAGTGCGACGCAACAACAGCAACATTAAAATACTAAAGCCGGTAACAAAAAAATAATGCCTGAAGAAATTAAAAATAATGCTGAACATTTTTTAGACCTTATCCGCAAAAGCAGGCGTGGTAAGTTTAAAATTTATATTGGCATGAGTGCCGGTGTTGGCAAAACATACCGCATGTTGCAGGAAGCGGCTGCACTGCTGCGCAATGGTGTTGATGTGAAGATCGGTTATATTGAAACGCACAACAGAAAAGAAACACAGGATCTAATTGAAGGCTTACCTGTTATTCCGCGCAGAAAATTATTTTACAAAGGAAAAGAACTGGAAGAGTTGGATATGCAGGCCATATTAAATCTTCATCCCGAAGTAGTGGTGATTGATGAATTGGCTCATACCAATATTGAAGGGAGCAAAAACGAAAAACGCTGGCAGGATGTGATGGATATTTTGGATGCCGGTATAAATGTTATCAGTGCCGTAAACATTCAGCATATAGAAAGTTTAAATGAAGAAGTAAAAGCTATAACTAATGTAACTGTTGCAGAACGCATTCCGGATAGTGTATTGCAACAAGCCGATGAAGTTGTGAATATAGACCTGACGGCAGATGAATTGGTAACAAGATTGAAAGAAGGAAAAATTTATACGCCCGATAAAATTGAAATAGCATTAAAGAATTTTTTCCAGAGCGAAAAGATCTTGCAGTTACGCGAACTGGCTTTAAAAGAAGTAGCATCGCAGGTTGAAAGAAAAATAGAGACCGAATTGCCGCGTAATCCTAATTTAAAACAGGAACGTTTTTTAGGGTGCATCAGCAGTAACCATGAGATAGCAAAAAAAGTAATTCGCAAAACAGCAAGGCTGTCGGCTTATTACAATTCGAAATGGTTTTTGTTATATGTGCAAACACCAAAAGAAGATGGTGATAAAATTGGTTTGGCTGCACAACGTCATTTAATCAACAATTTTAAATTGGCAACCGAGTTGGGTGCCGAAGTGATAAAAGTAAAAAGCAGCAATATTGCCAAAGGGATTTTAGAAGTTACCGAACAAAAAAAGATCACAACTATCTGTATCGGCAAGCCGCATCTGAATTTATTAAACGTGATTTTAAATACAGCCGTATTTAATCAGCTATTAAAAAAAATATCGGCAGCCGAAATTGATATTGTTGTGCTTTCGTAAAACAAAATAATATTTCCAGCACCCTTTCAAAATGAAAAAACACCCTTTCATTTTGAAAGGCATTCTATTGCCTGCAACTGAGCATTTTAACAACTTCATATTCTGAAATACATATCGGACTTGGCATTTAGGCAAAACGAACGCTTGTTATTTTACAGGGCACAGCATTTGAGAACATAGTGTTGAGCAAAAACCAACATAATGCAATCGAATCATCTTAAAAAAGTAACAGCCGCAGGTGTTTTAGTAACACTGGGAATTATTTTTGGCGATATTGGTACTTCGCCTTTGTATGTTTTTAAATCCATCGTCGGCGAAAGACAAATAACAGAACAATTGGTATATGGCGGGATTTCCTGTGTATTCTGGACATTAACCTTACAAACAACTTTCAAATACATTATCCTCACATTGCAGGCCGACAATAAAGGTGAAGGCGGGATTTTTTCTTTGTATGCTTTAGTATGGCGATACAGGCATTGGTTATATTTTCCTGCAATCTTAGGCGCTGCAACATTGTTGGCCGACGGTATTATTACACCTCCTATCTCGGTAGCATCGGCCATCGAAGGTTTAAATGGTGTTCACAGTTTAGAAAATATTATTGTTCCGGGAAATAACTTAACGGTCGGAATTGTTATCGGCATCATCACACTATTATTCTTCTTTCAACAGTTCGGTACTAAAATAGTAGGCAGCTCGTTTGGACCAATCATGTTCATTTGGTTTAGCATGATCATGATCCTGGGCATCATTCAAATCACACATTACACTCCCATACTTGCTGCATTCAATCCAAAATATGCCATCGACCTCTTAACAAAATATCCAAATGGTTTTTGGTTGCTGGGTGCAGTATTTCTTTGTACAACAGGAGCAGAAGCTTTGTACAGCGATCTGGGTCATTGCGGAAAGAAAAATATTCAGGTTAGCTGGATATTTGTAAAAACCGCTTTGGTTGCCAATTATTTTGGTCAGGCTGCATGGTTATTACGAAGCGGCAAAACAACATTGGGCGATTTAAATCCATTCTACGAATTAATGCCGCATTGGTTTTTAATTGCCGGCATTGTGATTGCTACTGCGGCAACCATCATTGCAAGTCAGGCATTGATCAGCGGTTCTTTTACATTGATCAGTGAAGCTGTTAGTTTGAATTTCTGGCCACGCATCACCATCAAATATCCAACAGATGTTCGCGGACAAATTTATATTCCAAGCATCAATTTTATTTTATGGATTGGTTGTATCGGTATGATGCTGTACTTCAGGGATTCGGGCAAAATGGAAGCCGCATACGGGTTTTCGATCGTTGTAGCGATGCTGATGACCACTTCCTTAATGTATTATTATATGAAGTTTGTGAAGAAATGGTCGATGGTTTTGATCGTTCTTATTTTGATGGTTTTCTTAACAGTTGAACTATCCTTCTTCATTACCAATGTGGCAAAAATCAAACAGAGATGGATGTTCCTTGTATTTGAATTTAGTTTGGTATTTGTAATGTATGTATGGTACAGGGCAAGAAAAATCACCAATCGTTTTCTTCAATTTGAAAATTTGTCGGATGATATTGCTGCACTAAAAAAATTGAGCGAAGCAACACTTATTCCTAAATATGCAACACATTTGGTTTACTTAACAAAAGCAAACAATAAAAAGAGTATCGAAAAAAGGATCATCGAATCTATTTTATACAAAAGACCCAAACGTGCCGATGTGTATTGGTTTGTTCATATCGACAGGGTTGATGATCCTTATACAATGGAATATTCGATTGAAACAATTGAACCCAATAAAATAATGCGGATAGATTTTAAATTAGGGTTCCGCATACAGCCTAAGATAAATCTCTATTTCAAAAAAGTATTGAAAGAAGTATTAGAGAAAAAAGAATTGGTTGTTGAATACAATGATGAGTTAGCAAAGAAATATCATTTGGATACCAATTCCGATATAAAATATGTTATCGTGCAACGCATTCTTTCGGTAGAAAACGAGTTCTCGGTTAAAGAAGGATTTATTCTCAATTCTTATTTCACCATCAACAAATGGGCATTGACAGATAAAAAAGCCTTTGGCCTGGATGAAAATAATACTGAAATAGAATTAAACCCTTTAGTTGTTGCACCGCCGCACGAACTGCATCTTACAAGATTTGCTCATGCTTAAAACCTTGCATTTTATAAAAGCGTGAACATTCAAATTGTTCACGCTTTTTATTTCATCGTAATTTTAATATTCAAGATTTATTTTATTGCCATGAGAGTTGACCTGAAAACAAAATTAATTATATCGTTAGGATTCCTGTTTCTGGTAATTCTTCTGTTTGGCATTTTAGGTGTGTTTTATATAAACAAACTAAGCGCCGATGCAGAAAATATCATCAAGAATAATTATGAAACATTGGTGTTCTCGAATAATATGCTGAAAGCAATTGATGAAATCCCAGATAATAAAAATGCCGTAGCAAATTTTGAATCGAATTTAGCAAAGCAGGAAAAAAATATTACAGAACCCGGCGAAAAACCGGCAACAGAAGATCTGAGAAAAAATTTCGAAGAGTTGAAGGTCAATCCCGGCGACAGCAGCAGTTACAACCAGATCAGGCAGCTTCTTCAGGAAATTAATAATATCAATCAAACTGCTATCTATAAAAAAAACGAAATAGCAAAACATACTTCCGATGATGCGATATTCTGGCTTACTATCACCTTCTCGTTTTTATCACTGGTTGCTTTTACATTGGTGATGAATATCCCAAGAGTGATTGCTACACCGGTACGGGCTCTATCAGAAGGTATCGAGGAAATTGCAAATAAGAATTACAGTAAAAGAATTTATTTAGATCAGAAAGATGAGTTCGGCGATCTGGCCAATACATTCAACATCATGGCCGGCAAATTAGATGAGTATGAACACAGTAATCTGGCCAAGATTAAATTCGAAAAAAGAAGAATTGAAACCATCATCAATCAAATGAAAGATGGTATCATTGGTTTGGATGAAAAGAAAAATATTTTATTCTTAAATGCTGTTGCCGAAAACTTATTAGGCTTAAAGGAATCGGAGATCATTGGTCAATACACCGCAGATATTGCATTGAAGAATGACCTGATGAGAACGCTGTTACAAAACAGAAATGTGAATGAATTAAAAATATATACCGATCAGAAAGAAAGTTATTTTAATAAAGATGTTCTGGATGTTACCAATAATAATGAAGTGATTGGTCAGGTAATTGTTTTACGCAACATCACCCCTTTTCATGAACTGAATGAAGCAAAAACAAATTTCATCGCCACTGTATCGCACGAATTAAAAACACCCATTTCTTCCATTAAAATGAGTGCGCAGTTGCTGGCCGACAGCCGCATCAGCTCATTAACATCCGATCAAAAAGAATTATTGAAAAGTATTACCGATGATGCCGACCGTTTATTAAAAATAACCAGCGAATTATTAAACATGTCGCAGGCCGAAACCGGGAACATACAATTAAAATTGCAGGCTGTACAGCCTGAAACTATTGTGGAGCAGGCATTACAGGCCGTATTGTTTCAGTCGCAGCAAAAAAATATCGTCATCAAAAAAAATATTCCTCAACCATTATCTCCTGTTCAGGCCGATGCAGAAAAAACTTCATGGGTGCTGATCAATTTTTTAACCAATGCAATAAAATATTCTCCCGAATCTTCAGCCATCGAAATCTCGGTATCACAAAAAGAAAATAAAATTTCTTTTTCCGTTGCCGATCACGGTAAAGGGATTGAAGAAAAATATTTGCCTAAAATTTTCGATCGTTATTTTAAAGTGCCCGGCACTTATGAAAGAAGCGGAACCGGATTAGGGTTGGCTATTTCGAAAGAATTTATCGAAGCACAGGGGGGTGCCATTACTGTACAAAGTGTTTTGAATGAAGGCAGTATTTTTTCATTCACTTTAAACGCCGCATAAAAACTATCTGAAGTCTTGCCCAACACGTTTCAGCGGCAGGTAACTTCTCGGACTTATTAATAACGGAACCCTTTCGGTAACGGTAACTGCGTTATCCAAACCAAATGCCTTCTGATCGGATTGCGCCAAACGTTTGATTGCAAAATACGAATCCATAATGAAGCCTTCGCGCAATGTTAATTCGTTTTCGATAGAAAGGAAAGTTTCAATAACAACATAAGTAATGTCGGTATGAAAATCGTTTTGGTCAAGGTTTTCGTATTTATTTAAAAATTCGAGTTCTTTATTTTTCTTCATTTCCTGCATCACCATTTTAAACAACAAATTCACCCTCGGCTGTACACGGAAACCTAATTTGAAGTTTACCCTGATAACTTTATTATGCGATAATTCGTTTACCGAATATTCCATTTCATAAGGATTATCGGCACGGTCGATATGCACAAACCAATATACATCGGCACGTTTTGGTTTTCGGTTGATGATGGAATCGATGATCCTTTTTTCTATATCGCCCGGGATATCGGCCTTGGTTAAATAAACCAAGTGTGTTGCATATTTGGGAACTTCCTTATCTCCGCTGAGGTCTATCAATGCTTGCAGGTAATCCCGCATTTTTACAAAGTACAAATAGCGGTTGGTAATTTTCCGGGCCCTGAACCAAACAAGCATTATAAAAATTAAAGTACCTGCACCAAATAAAAGGAACATCCAGCTTTGTTTCAATTTGGCAATGTTTGCAACAAAGAATGATATTTCTACTACAATAAAAACACTCATCACAAAAAATACTACCATGTTATTCCAGTGTTTTACAAAGTGCATATACCCATACATCAGCGATGTTGTCATCAGCATGGCAATCACAATAGAAAAACCATATGCAGCTTCCATCTGGCTACTCTTCTTGAAATACAGCATGGTAGTCAGGCATCCTATCCATAAAATAAAATTGAGACTGGGAATATAGATTTGTCCTTTTACATCAGTAGGAAATTTGATGGTAACCCTGGGCCAAAAATTCATACTGATGGCTTCGCTGATTAATGTGAATGAACCGCTGATCAATGCCTGACTTGCAATGATGGTTGCGAAAGTTGCAATTACAACACCAACCAATAAAAACCAATGCGGCATTAATTCGTAAAAAGGATTTACGTTAACACCTAATGTATCGCTTCCCTGTGCCAGTAACCATGCACCCTGTCCCATGTAATTGAAGATGAGTGCAGCTTTTACAAAGATCCAGCTTGTCTGAATATTTTTTCTGCCGCAATGCCCCAGATCGCTGTACAAGGCTTCTGCTCCCGTTGTACACAGGAACACCGCACCTAATAACCAAAATCCATGCGGATAATTGGTTAGCAATTCAATTCCGTAATGCGGACTGAATGCTCTTAATATTCCGGGATTATGTACAATTTGTACAAGTCCTAATACCATGATCATCGAAAACCAAACCAGCATGATGGGCCCAAAAGAAAAACCAACTACTTTGGTTCCGAAGCGTTGAAATAAAAATAATAATGAAATGATGCCGATTACTATTCCAACAGTTAAAGTATTACCCGGTACAATTATATTTTCTAATCCATGCACACCATTTAAACCTTCAATGGCCGATGATACAGAAATGGGAGGAGTTATGATACCATCTGCAAGCAATGTTGCAGCACCGATGATTGCAGGAATATATATCCATTTGGCATATCGCCTAACCAATGCAAACAAAGAAAAGATACCACCTTCACCTCTGTTATCTGCACGAAGTGTGAGAAACACATACTTAAAAGTTGTTTGCAGGGTCAATGTCCAGATAACACACGAAATACCACCATAAACCAGTTCTTGTGTGATGATTCTGTCGCCGATGATTGATTTGAAAACATACAATGGTGATGTACCGATATCGCCATAAATAATTCCAAGCGTTACTAATAATCCTGCTATTGAAATTTTTGTCAGATGACTTGACTGTGAATTGGCGTGTTGCGAAGCCATTGTTTTTTGGGGTTAAGGTTCAATTGAAGTAATTACTTGACAATTTGTTTCATTGATTTGTTGCAGTAAACTAAAAAATACAATTACTTTTCTTCTGTTGTTCGAATCATTTAAGCGATCACTTAATTATTTTTCTAAAAAAGCAATGCAATAAAAATTTTTGTTTTGGTCGGCTGTCTGTATTATTTCCAATCAGGACGCAAATTTATAAGCCTTTTTTCATCATAAACAAAAATGATTGCCCAGTTTGGGAAATTTAATGCTAACAAATGTTTGTGCGCAACATTCACAAGGCAGGTTCCTGAAAACTTCAATTCGGTTTTTGGCATGAATATGAGATACCAATAAACAAATTTCTTGTGTAACAATTACCTTTAGCAAATGGCAACAAAGCAAGTACAGAAAGAAAATTTCGAAATCATATATAACAGCCTAAACGATCAGCAACGCAAAGCTGTTGACAGCATTGAAGGTCCGGTTATTGTTAATGCCGGACCGGGTACGGGTAAAACGCAGATTCTTGCCATCCGCATCGGTAATATTTTGCTGCAGACAGATACCAATCCCAACAATATCCTTTGTTTAACTTATACCGATAATGGTGCTGTTGAGATGCGTAACCGTTTGCTGCAGATCATCGGCACACCGGCCTATGGCATCAAGATCCATACTTTTCATTCTTTTTGTAATGAAGTGATCCAGGACAATCTCAGTTATTTCGGCAAATTAAATTTAGAACCCATCAGCGATCTGGAAGAGATAGACCTGTTCAATAAATTAATTGATTCCATTGAACCTGATAATATTCTAAAACGTTTTCGCGGCGAAGTGTATTACGAAGTGCCAAGACTGAAAGCATTGTTTAGTTTGATGAAAAAAGAAGCATGGGATGCTGATTATTTTAAAGACCGCATTGATACTTATTTAAAAGAGCTGCCAACCAAAGAAGGATTTTTTTATAAAAGAAAATACAAAGAGTTTAATGCCGGCGATGCAAATCCAAACAAGATTGCAACCGAAACCGAGAAAATGGAAATGCTGCGGGCTGCTGCAAAATTATATCCGCGATACAATAAAATGATGGCCGATATCAGCCGGTATAATTTTGATGATATGATATTGTGGGTGCTGGATGCTTTTGAAAAAAATAAAAACATGCTGCTCGATTATCAGGAACGGTTTTTATATTTTTTGGTTGATGAATTTCAGGATACAAGCCGTTCGCAAAATTTATTGCTGCAGTATTTAATTAATTATTGGGATGTACCGAACGTGTTTGTGGTGGGTGATGCAGATCAAAGTATTTTTTCATTTCAGGATGCCAATGTTGAAAATATTATTGAGTTTGAAAAAAAATATGCCGGCGATATTACCAAGATCGACCTCATCAATAATTATCGTTCTACGCAAATCATTTTAAATACGGCACATAAATTAATTGCCAATAATCAATTAAGAACAGTAAGCATCGGAAATGACCGGCCACTGATCGAATCAAATGCAATGCTGCAAGGCATTTCGATTCAACCGCAAATCATCGAATATCCCAATACAACACATGAAGCAATGGATATTGCTTTGCAGATCGAACAATTGATTAATGACGGGATAAGCGGGAAAGATATTGCTGTTATTTACCGCAATCATTCGCAGGTAGAAGAGATCGCAACTATTCTTGAAAATAAAAATATTGCTGTCAACACCCGGAAAAAAGTGGATGTGTTGCAATTACCTTTCATTCAAAACATCATCAGAATTTTAACATGGATCGATAAAGAAAATACAATCCCTTTTAGTGCCGATGATGTATTGTTTAAAATATTACACTTCAATTTCTTTACGGCAAAGCCTGCCGATATCGCCAAACTCAGCATGCGCGTGAACGAAAAAAATATTGGAAGAAAAGAAGATCGTTATTCGTTGCGCAGAGAATTAAGTGAAATAAAAAACAGTAACGGCGATTTGTTTTCGCAGCCCGATAACAGTTTAAAAGAAGTAAGCGATTTGCTTGAAAATCTTTTGAAAGAATCAAACAATATCACTGTTCAGCATTTAATTGAAATGGTAGTGCAGAAAGCCGGCGTTCTTCGCTTCATCATGCAAAGCAAAGAAAAACCATGGCTGATGCAGGTATTGAATTCTTTCTTCAATTTTATTAAAGATGCCTGCAAACGCAATCCTGACCTTAGTTTGCACGAACTGTTGTTTAACATCAACATCATGCAGAAAAATAAAATTGCAATTCCATTGTATAAAGTTGTTGCAACAGATGATGGTGTAAATTTAATTACGGCACATGGTGCAAAAGGTTCGGAATTTGCTTATGTTTTTGTTATTGGTTGCACCAATAAAATTTGGGACGAAAATAATTCGGGCAATAACCGAACATATAAATATCCCGATAATTTACTCAGCAATAATAATGTTGCTGGTGATCTTGAAGAAAGCAGAAGGCTGTTTTATGTTGCTATTACCCGGGCAAAAACCAATTTACAAATCTCGTATTCTGCAAAAGATAAAAACGATAAGCCATTAACAAAGTCAACATTTGTTACAGAAATAGCCGAAGGCATGTTGTGGCAACCAGTACAAAAATTTGTACCCGATGAAAAATTGATCGATCATTTAGCATTGCAGTTTAAAGAAACAGCCATGCCCGAAATTGTATTGGTGGAAGAAAATTATATTAATCAAATCCTGAAAAAATATTCATTAAGTGTTACGCATTTAAGTAACTATTTAAGTTGCCCGTTGAAGTTTTATTATCAGAATTTAATTAAAGTCCCATTGGCAAAAAACGAGAGTATGGTATTTGGAAGTGCCGTGCACTTTGCATTACAGCGTTTGTTCGAGAAAATGAAAAACAATAACCAAGTCTTTCCATCGAAGCATGAATTACTGGATGATTTTAGCTGGTACATGCAAAAAAACAGGGAAGCATTTACGCCCGAAAGCTTTTTATTGAAGAATGATTACGGTAAAAAAATATTGCCTGCATATTACGATGCACATGTTAACGACTGGAATAAAGTTGTTGTGATAGAAAAAGCAATCCGTAATGTTTCGGCAAGCAATGTACCCATCAACGGTAAATTAGATAAGTTAGAGTTTACCGGAAAATTAGTTAACGTGGTTGATTATAAAACCGGCAAGTACGAAAATGCAAAAAAGAAATTATTGCAACCAAACGAGAACGAACCCAATGGCGGCGATTACTGGCGGCAGGCAGTTTTTTATAAAATATTAATGGATAATGATAAGATGAATGATTGGCAGGCTGTAAGTACTGTATTTGAATTTATTGAACCAATTAATGATGAATATAAAACCGAAAAAATTGTTGTAACACCCGAAGACATTACAACAGTTACACATCAGATAAAAGATGTATGGCAAAAGATTCAAAACAAAGAATTTAATACAGGTTGCGGAAAAACTGATTGCGAATGGTGCAATTTTGTCAAGACAAATAATATGGCCGTTGCACTGCATGAATTAAATGAGGAAGAAGAAAATAACGGTTAGGCGCAGAGATATTTTTTGCATAATGAGTTAAGCTTTGTTGAATAGCGTACAAAGCGTACAAGTGTGCGACGCAACGAAGATGCCATGAAAAACTAAAGAAGGGAACAAAAAAACCGTTTTAGATTTATATGATCGTTAAGATTTGATTAGACCGAAAGCGTTTATGTTTGTACTGTTGGTTTTAAAAATAAAATATGAATAAGCTGTTTCGATACATTTCGTTTTTTGCTCTGACTTTTTTTATAGGCCATATTCAAACAGGATGTGCTGTTATGATTCCGCCAAGTGGCGGACCGAGAGATACGATTCCCCCAAAATTATTTGCAGCATTACCAAAAGATTCTGCGAGAAATGTGAACACTACCAAAATCAGTTTGGTGTTTGATGAATATATTGACGGAAAAGATATTCAGAAAAATTTAATTGTATCACCTTATCCAAAGAACTCGCCGATAGTTGAATATAAATTAAGGAATGTAACCATCAGGTTAAAAGATACATTAGAACCCAATACTACTTACTCGCTGAATTTCGGTGATGGGATTAAAGATGTGAATGAAGATAATATTGCGAAAAATTTTAAGTATGTTTTTTCTACCGGAAATACAATTGATCAGAATGTTTTTTCGGGAAATGCGATTCTGGCCGAAACAGGAAAACTCGATTCTACTTTGATTGTTGTGTTGCATAAAAACCTTGATGATACTGCGATCTATAAAGATCGTCCGCGTTATTATACAAGGATAGATGGCAAGGGAAAATTTGTTTTTAATAATTTACCAGAGGGGAAATTTGCAGCATTTGTTTTACCAAACGATTACTCGAAAAAATATGATGACAGCACCAAACTTTTTGCATTTTCCGATTCGCTGATCAACATCACAAAAGATACAAAACCGGTTACTTTTTATGCTTATGAAGAAGTAAAAAGAAAAAAGGTGGCAACAAAAATCGCTACCCCGTCGAACAGCGATAAAAATAACAGGCCCAAAAAAGAAGAGGTTCGTTTGCGTTTTACCACTTCTTTAGAAAACGGGGCACAGGATTTATTAAGCCCCGATTTAGAAATTACTTCGAGCAGGAAGTTAAAATTATTCGATTCGTCAAAAATACTTTTAACCGATACAAGTTATAAAGAATTAAAAAATTATTCTGTGCGATTAGATACGGGAAGAACTAAAATAAGTATTGGTTATAACTGGAAAGAAGGGATGCAGTTTAGATTGATTATTATGAAAGATGCATTAGAAGATTCAACAGGTAAAACAATCCCTAAAACAGATACGCTGAAGTTTAACACAAAGAATGAGTCGGACTATGGAAGTCTTGCCATACGGTTTACCAATCTTGATCTTTCAAAAAATCCGGTATTATTGGTCATGTCGGGCGATAAGATTGTTGAAGCTATAACTATCACAAAAAGGGATTTCTTTCGGAAGTTATACCGTCCCGGTGAATATGAGCTAAGCGTTCTATTTGATACTAATAAAAATGGTATTTGGGATGCAGGTAATTATAAAAAAAGAAAACAACCCGAAATAGTAAAACAGCTTAATAAAAAATTAAGTATACGAGCCAATTGGGATAATGAATTTGAAGTGGCGCTTTAATTTTATTTTCCCTGCACTTGTTATCTTTACAATATGCAACTTCCTTCATCACTTCTTGAAAATGCGGTAGCACAGTTTTCTAAACTTCCCGGCATCGGCAAAAAAACCGCATTGCGTTTGGTATTGCATTTATTAAAACAAGATGTGAATGATGTGCAGCATTTTGGCGAAACAATTGCACGTATGCGCAGAGATATAAAATTTTGCCAGCGTTGTAACAATATCAGTGACGGGGATATTTGCAGCATTTGCGCCAACTCGTTCCGCAAACAAAATATGATTTGTGTGGTTGAAACAATCCGCGATGTTATTGCCATAGAAAGTACACAACAATATAACGGCACTTATCATGTATTGGGCGGAATAATTTCTCCGCTGGATGGAATTGGCCCCGATCAATTAAATATTGAATCATTAATTCACCGCATAGAAAAAGAGCAAACAGAAGAATTAATTTTTGCATTGAATCCCAATATACAGGGCGATACTACTATTTATTATATCCAAAAAAAGATCGCTCATTTCAATTGCCGTGTAACCACAATTGCACGTGGCATTGCTTTTGGCGGCGAATTAGAATACGCCGATGAGATGACATTAGCCAGAAGTCTTGCCAACCGCCTGCCCGTTCAGCAATATGTAAAATAAGTTTCGGGAGACGGGTTTTCATTTTATCCGGCGCTCAAAAAAATATCCCAGGATATCATCTATTATTATTTTTTTATCTAAATCGAGTTCATCACAAATTATCGATGATTGAAATATGATTTTCGTAATTAAATGTTTAAACATTTACAAGAAATCATATTAATAATATTGCATCTTCGTTTATTTTTTTCTTTGTTTTCATATTCAAATAAAACATCATTACAAAATCTTTAACAGTTATACAAAAAAATTAGCACAGTAATTGAAATGTGTCGGGCAACACTTTGTTTTAATCGGTAATCTATAGTAATAGAAAAAAATCGACTATGAAAAAAATTATTTTAATTTGTTTTGCTGCCTTAGTTGTTTACGCCTGTAAACATGAAATTATTGTAACCAAAACTGTTCCCACGAATTTAATTTACGTTCCAACAAGCTCAACTGTTTTATTGGGAACAGCAGGTAATTCTGCTACACCAACCATTGATAATGGTGGCGACGCAGTTGTTTTTATTATTACAAATACAAATGATGCAGGTATCAGTATCAACAGTAAAACAGGTGTGATTACCTGGAACAGTTCTGTTGCAGTAGGTACTTATAATATTTCGGTTACTGCTACAAACAGTATCGGAAGTACTGCTACAACTTATGTATTAAATGTAAACAGTAGCGTAACAGCTCCATCCAGTCTCGTTTACACACCGGCAAGCAGTACTGTAGTTACAGGCACGTCGGGCAATTCAGTTTCACCATCAATAAATACCGGTGGCACTACCGTTACATATTCTTTAACCGGTACTGTTCCTTCGGGCATCAGCATCAACAGCTCAACAGGTGTGATCAGTTGGAATAATACTGTTGCCGTTGGAGTGTATAATCTTTCTGTAAAAGCAACAAACAACATTGGCAGTACATCTGGTACTTATACTTTAACAGTAACACAAACACAAACTGTTGTTGCACCTTCCAGTTTCTTATACAGTCCTGCAAGCAGCAGTACAACACAAGGAACAGCGGGTACATCAGCAACACCAACAATCAATAATGGTTTAGGAACTATTACATACAGTCTTAGCGGAACCGTACCTGCAGGCGTATCAGTTAACAGCGCAACCGGGATCATCAATTGGAGTGCATCTGTTGCAATAGGTACTTATAATCTTACCATCAAAGCAACAAACAGTGCAGGAAGTATTACAACAAATTATTCTTTAACTGTAACAGCAGCACCAGTAGTTACCGGTGTATGTTTCTCATCACAAATATTACCATTATATCAAAGTTATTGTGCACAAGCAGGTTGCCATGATGCAGCATCAGCAAAAGAAGGTGTGGTCACCGATAGTTATGCAAATATCATGAGAGGTATTAAAGCTAATAATCCAAGCTCGAGTAAATATTATACAATCATTGGAGGAAAGATGCCGCCAACTGGTAGTGCACAGATGAGTGCAGCACAAGTTGCTTTAATAAAACAATGGATCAATGAAGGGGCAACAAATACAACATGTGCAGCAGCATGCGATACAACTCAGTTTACTTATGCTACAAGTATCTCTACTTTGTTTGCGAATAATTGTGTAGGCTGTCATAATACAACAACAAATTATTTGGGTGTTATTTTAAGTGATTATACAAGTGCGGTAAATTCTATAAAAACAATAGGTACTGCAACTTTCTTAAATGCGATCAATTTTACTTCTTCAACCGCTGCAATGAATATGCCGCCGAGCGGACAAATGAGTAGTTGCCAGATCACACAAATAACCAAGTGGATCAATAATGGTTACCCGCAATAAAAAAATTGAAAGAAGTATAAGATCATTTTTAAACGACACATTTATGAAAAAATTAATAACCATCTGTTTGATTGCCGTAGCTGTTTATGCCTGTAAACAGGAAGTGATCAGTGCAGCTACTTCGGCACCATCAAACTTTACTTACTCGGTTTCTAGTACAACAATAACACAGGGTACTGCCGGCACTTCGGTTGCACCAACTATAAATAACGGTGGAGGTAAAGTTGCATACACTTTAAGCGGAGCAGGTATTTCGGGCATAAGTTTAAATACAAATACAGGCGTAATTAGTTGGAGCAATATATTATTGCCCGGTACTTATACTATTTCTGTTTCTGCATCCAATAGTGTTGGAAGTGTTACTTCAACTTATACATTAATTGTAAATAGTAATGGAATAGTAACAGCACCAACAGGTTTCTCATACAGCCCGGCAAGTGCAACAATTGTTGTTAATACTGCAGGTTCATCGGCAACGCCAACAATAACAAACGGCGGCGGTACAATAACTTATAGTTTAACCGGAACAATTCCAACAGGTGTTAGCATCAGTAGTACAACAGGTGTAATTAGTTGGACCAATACAGTAGCCGCAGGAACTTATACTTTAAATGTAAAAGCAACAAACAGTGCAGGAAATATAACAACAACTTATACACTTACAGTTAATGCAACTGCAACTGTTACTGCACCATCGGGCTTAGCATATAATCCTGCAAGCAGCAGTGTTACACAGGGAACTGCCGGTAATTCTGCAACACCAACCATCAATAACGGATTAGGTACAATAACTTATAGTTTAACCGGAACAATTCCAACAGGTGTCAGCATCAGCAGCACAACAGGTGTAATCAGCTGGACCAATGCTGTGGCAATAGGTACATACACGCTTAATGTAACTGCAACAAACAGTGCGGGAAATACAACAGCAACTTATGGACTTACTATAGCTGCTCCGGCTGCAACTGTTAGTTTCTCTGCCGATATTTTACCGGTGATATCTTCTAATTGCAGTGGATGCCATTCTTATGCAAGCACATACACTGGAATAACAGGTCATACATCGGGATGTAATTCAATTCAGAATAAAATCGGTACAACCTATTGTTCAGGATCGCGTATGCCTTTGGGTGCAACACCATTATCAACAAGCTTTATTACGCTGTTCAATAACTGGATCACACAAGGACAATTAAATAATTAAAAAATCAGTAAGAATAATTTTTATAAAATTTATCAAAATGAAATTCATCTTCTTAACCGTACTGTCTGCAATTTTTCTGACAAGTTGTTATTACGACAAAGCGCAATTGGTTTATCCCACTGAAGGAACTTGTGATACAACCAATGCTACTTACAGTTTGAAAGTTGTGCCCATCATCAATGCAAATTGTTCTGTTTGCCATAGCGGAGCTGCAACAGCAGGTGCCGGAATAAAATTAGACACTTACGCCAGCATTAAAACTTATGTAACAAACGGGCAATTATTAAACTCTATCAATCAAACAGGCGTTGTGCCTGCAATGCCATTGAGTGCAGCAAAATTATCTGCTTGCGAAATAAATCAAATAACTGCCTGGATCAACGCAGGAGCCCTTAACAATTAAAATAAACAAACATGAAAAAAATTATTTTATCCCTAACAATGATCGCTGTTGGAATAACAATGGCCAATGCTCAAAAATTGTATTCTACAAAAACCGGACAAATAAAATTTAATGCCTCAGGCGGTGTTGAAAAAATTGCCGCAGTTAATAATCAGGTCGATAGCAAGATGGTTGATAAAACAGGCCAGATCGTTTTCAGTCTGCTGGTGAATGGTTTTATTTTCGATAACCAATTAATGAAAGATCATTTCGAAGAAAATTATTTAGAGACCACCAAGTTTTCTAAAGCCGATTTCAAAGGATTTATTACAAATATTTCTACCGTTGATTTTTCGAAAAATGGCAAATACAATATCACCGTTGACGGTTCTTTAACTATTCATGGCGTAAGCCAAAAAGTAAGTACAACAGGTACTTTAACTATTAACAATGGAAAGCCAAGTATTGCGGGCGTATTTAAAGTAAAAATAAAAGAATACGGAATTACCGGTTTATACATCGGCGAAAAAATTGCTAATGAAGCCGAAATTTCTGTTGATTGCAAATACGATTAATTTTTATTTTGATTCCTCATCTGCTTAACCCTTTTAACATGTATTCATTAAAGAAACTAATACGATCTTCCGCAATTATTTTGTTCGCTCTGTTTTTTTCAAATCAATTAACAGCACAGGATATTGATCTATTTAAAATGCAGGATGCCCAGGATAAAAAAGAACAGGAAAATAAAACCGAACTTGTTACTGCCACTTTTAAAACCACAAGGATGGTTAATGGTCAATCGATCGAAAATGTTGGCAAGGGAATTTTAGATTTAAAGATTTCGCATCGTTTCGGAACTGTAAATACCGGTGCATATAATTTCTTTGGATTAGACCAGGCAACTATGCGACTTGGATTAGATTATGGTGTTACCAACAGGTTAATGGTTGGTATTGGAAGAAGCACGTTTAATAAAGAGTTCGACGGCTTTTTAAAATATCGCATTCTGCGCCAGTCAACAGGTAAAAGGAGTTTTCCTTTTTCGCTGAGCTATGCCGGAACGGCTATTCAGCAATCGCTGAAACCAGCGCCAACAACATATCCTATCAATCAAACCGATCATTATTTTTTCGTTCATCAATTAATTATCGCACGAAAATTCAACGATTATTTTTCGTTGCAATTGGTGCCAACATTGGTGCATTATAATATTGTTCCGTCAGCAACCGATCCAAACGATTTGTATTCTGTTGGAGTTGGTTTCCGTCAAAGGATTTCGAAACGTGTAAATTTAACCGGCGAATATTATTATCAGCTTAATCCAATAACAGGTAATTATAATTCTTTATCATTAGGATTTGATATCGAAACAGGCGGTCACGTATTTCAATTACATTTCACCAACTCAACCGGTATTAACGAAAAAAGCTTTATCTCTGAAACAACCGGACAATGGAGTAATGGCGATATCCATTTCGGATTCAATATTTCAAGGGTTTTTACAATCGTAAAACCTAAAGCAATGGCAAACGCAAAATGGTAACCTCTAAATAAAAAAATTATGAAAAAGAAAATAATCTTATCGACACTTGCTGTTTTTGCAACCGCAATACTTGCAGTCTGGTTCTTTGTATTTTTTAAACCAACACATTTTAAAAGAGATGTTGCCGACGAAAAAGGAATTGTTGTTTCTGCAAAAGATATTGTAAAAGAATTTCAAACTAATGAAGCAGCATCAAATAAAAAATATATCAACAATGCTGTTGAAATTACAGGCGAAGTTACCGATGTTAAAAAAGACCAAACCGGTAAAACAACGCTCGTAATAAAAAGCGACGATGCTTTTTCGAACGTGTTTGTCACCTTAAAACAATCCGATAAACAACCGCAAACAGGCTCTACCATTACCATCAAAGGTATATGCACAGGCTTTCTAAGCGATGTGGTGGTTATCGATGCCATCATCACAAAATAATTTTCCGTTATTGATAAATTTTTTGAGTTCGCTATAACTATTAACAAAAAACAAAGAGCTTACTTTTGAAAAAAAGTAAGCTCATGTTTTTTAAACTGGTTAAGGATCTGCCCTTGATGTTTGTTATTGCAATTTTAATTTGGCTGGCGGTTTTAATTTTATTTTTCAAAAATCACAAAACAAAAAATGTTTCATTCCTTAAAAAGCATACCACTACCTTTTTCGCAATCTTTATTGCATTGATCTTTACCATTGCCGATATCTGGATCTTCGTTCAATATATCCCAACTCATTTCCGCAAACATCAAACTGTTGAACAAACTTTATCAACAGCCGATCTTTTAAACGATGTTCAACCCGCCGATACCGCAACAAAAAAAATAATCGCGTCAAATAAAAAAGATTCTGCTGCACATAAAACCGCCGAAGCAAAACCTGCTGCTACCATTTATTCAACCAATAAAGCAAGCATCCGTTTCTTCTCCAGCACAGCCGAAGAAGATATCGAAGCCACAAACAATCAAACAGCAAGTGCATTAAATAATCAAACCGGCGACCTGCGTTTTGTGGCATTGATAAAAAGCTTTCGTTTCGAAAACGAATTAATGCAGGATCATTTCAACGAGAAAGATTACATGAACAGCGATGCATTTCCAAAAAGCGAATTCAAAGGAAAGATCACCAACATCAACAGCATTAATTTTTCCAAAGATTCATCCTACAATGTAACAGCAACGGGCAATCTAACCATTCACGGTGTTACAAAAAAAATAACAGCAAGCGGAACATTAACCATTGCCCATCAAAAAATAAACCTTAAAAGTGTTTTCAAAATAAACCGGATCGATTATGGCATCACATCCGACGAAGTTGGCGATATCTTAGAAATTACCGTTATCGCAACATACAATTAATATCAATCTTTGGTAAATCAGTCGCAGCCTGTTATTTTTGCATCCGCAGGCTGATTTGTTTATTGTTCGGCCTGTTCTAAAAAATCGAACTAATAAACGTTGTCGAAGTATCTCAACATCACATACTCTCTCAAACGTTTTAGTTTTTATTTTTTTTTGAAGCCGGCAATTGTAACGCTATTTAACTTTCGTTGCGTCGCACTCTTCAACGTTCAAAACAATACTCTGCATTTTCGCAATAAAAATATTTGTTATGAACATCAGAAAAGAATTAGAAAAAAGAATATTGATCATCGATGGTGCAATGGGTACCATGATCCAGCGGCATAAATTAACCGAAGCCGATTATCGCGGCGAACGTTTTAAAGATTGGCATACCGATGTTAAAGGCAATAACGATCTGTTAAGCATCACGCAGCCAGAAATAATTATCGGCATTCATAAATTATATCTCGAAGCCGGCGCTGATATTATTGAAACCAATACTTTCAGCAGCACTGTTATTGCACAAGCCGATTACGATATGCAATCACTCGCATACGAATTAAATGTTGCATCAGCACAATGTGCCCGCAAAGCAATTGAACAATTTCAATCAAATCAAACATCAGAGATCAAACATCAGAAATTTGTTGCCGGTGCAATTGGTCCTTTAAATAAAACATTAAGTTTATCACCCGATGTAAATAATCCCGGTTACCGCGCCGTAACATTTGATGAAGTTGCCGATGCATATTACACGCAGATCAGCGGATTGGTTGATGGTGGTGTTGACCTTTTATTAATTGAAACAATTTTTGATACATTAAATGCAAAAGCTGCCATTTATGCAATAAAAAAATATTTCAGAGATACAAAGAAAGAAGAACTACCGATCATGATCAGCGGAACAATTACCGATGCAAGCGGAAGAACCTTAAGCGGACAAACACTTGAAGCATTTTATACTTCAGTGATGCACGCAAAACCATTAAGCGTTGGATTAAATTGTGCACTCGGTGCCGCTGAAATGCGCAGCCACATTGAAGAATTAAGTGAGATAGCTTCTTGCTTTACATCAGCATACCCAAATGCAGGGTTGCCAAACGCCATGGGCGAATATGATGAACAACCTCATCAAACAGCTCACTTTATTGAAGAGTGGGCGAAAGAAGGTTTTGTAAATATTGTTGGCGGCTGTTGCGGCACAACACCCGATCATATTAAACATATTGCAGATCATGTAAAAAATATTCAACCAAGAAATTTACCTGTTTTAGAAACAGTATTAATTTAGCTTTAACCACAGAGTTTAAAAGAGTTTTTTCACAGAGTTAAATGAGTATGGAATACATAAACTTACTTACCGAACAAATTTTAAGATGTGCATTTAAAGTACATTCTTCGCTCGGTCCGGGGTTATTAGAATCTTCATACAAAGAATGTTTGTGGTATGAGTTAACTCAAAATAATATTTATACAGAAAAAGAAAAACCACTACCCTTAATTTATGAATCAATAAAATTAGAAATCGGATATAGAGTTGATTTATTAGTAGAAAATAAAGTTATTGTTGAAATAAAAGCAGTTGAAGCATTGAATGATGTACACACAGCACAAGTATTAACTTACTTAAAATTATCGGGCTGTAAAGTTGGGCTTTTGCTTAACTTTCATACAAGTAGTTTGAAAAATGGAATAAAGAGATTGATGTTATAATCTCTTTAACTCTGTGTAAAACTCTGTGCAACTCTGTGGTAAAAAAATAGAAATGAATAACATCAAACCATACTTACGTTTATCAGGATTAGAACCTTTGATCATTCGCCCTGAAACAAATTTTGTGAATGTTGGAGAACGAACCAATGTAACAGGTTCTAAAAAATTTGCGCGTCTCATCCGTGAAAATAAATACGAAGAAGCTTTATCTGTTGCACGTCAGCAAGTAGAAAGTGGTGCACAGGTTTTAGATGTGAACATGGACGATGCATTGTTGGATGGTGTTCAGGCAATGACAACATTTCTCAATCTTTTGCAGGCAGAACCTGATATTGCGAAGATTCCCATCATGATCGATTCTTCAAAATTTTCTATCATCGAAGCAGGATTAAAATGTGTGCAGGGCAGGTGCATCGTGAATTCAATTTCGATGAAAGAAGGAGAAGAAAAATTTATTGAGCAGGCATTTATTTGTAAAGCTTATGGTGCTGCCGTAATTGTAATGGCGTTTGATGAAGTTGGTCAGGCCGATACCAAACAACGCAAAATAGAAATTTGTAAACGGGCTTATAAAATATTAACCGAGCAAGTTGGTTACGATCCACAGGATATTATTTTCGACCCAAACATTTTTGCAGTTGCAACAGGCATCGAAGAACACAATAATTATGCAGTTGATTTTATTGAAGCTACTCGTGAAATAAAAAAATCGATGCCGCTTACAAAAGTAAGCGGCGGTGTTTCGAATGTTTCATTTTCTTTTCGCGGAAACGATCATGTTCGCGAAGCCATTCATTCCGTATTCTTATACTATGCCATCAAAGCAGGAATGGATATGGGAATTGTGAATGCCGGTCAGTTGGTTGTGTACGATGAAATTGAACCCACACTTCGCCAGTTATGCGAAGATGTTTTATTAAATAAAAACAACGACAACAACGAAGCCACTGAAAAGTTAATTGCATTTGCTGAAACCGTAAAAGCAAAAGGTAAAGTTGAAGTAAAAGATGAAGCATGGCGCAACAGCAGTGTGGAAGAGCGTTTGAAGCATTCGTTGGTAAACGGCATCACCGATTATATTGATGCCGATACCGAAGAAGCAAGATTAAAATATCCAAAACCATTGGATGTTATTGAAGGTCCGTTGATGGATGGAATGAATGTGGTGGGCGATCTTTTCGGTGCAGGAAAAATGTTTTTACCACAAGTAGTAAAAAGTGCACGTGTGATGAAAAAAAGTGTGGCAGTTTTAACTCCTTTTATTGAACAGGAAAAAGAAGACAGAAAACAAGCACATCTTGCTGCCGGAACAATCAATGAAGAAACTGCCGGTGCAGCAAAAATTTTATTGGCAACAGTTAAAGGCGATGTGCACGATATTGGAAAAAATATTGTTGGCGTTGTGTTGGGATGTAACGGTTATGATATTGTTGATTTGGGCGTAATGGTTCCTGCAGATAAAATTTTAGATGCAGCTATAAAAGAAAAAGCCGACATCATTGGATTGAGCGGATTGATCACTCCATCACTCGATGAAATGGTGCACATTGCCCGTGAAATGAAACGCAGAGGCATGACACTGCCGTTAATGATTGGCGGGGCAACAACCTCCAGAATGCACACGGCAGTAAGGATTGCGCCTGAATATGATAACGGCGTGGTGTATGTTTTAGATGCATCAAGAAGTGTAACAGTTGCAGGTTCTTTGTTGAATAAAGAATTGAAAGAAGATTTTTTGAAAGACACAACTAAAGAATACATAACACTGAAAAATAATTTCGACAGTAAAAAATCTGTAAAGAATTATTTGTCGTACGAGGATGCTAAAAAGAATAAAGTAAAAATTGATTGGAGCAATTACACTCCTGTTGCACCAACGTTTACAGGCACAAAAGTCTTTGATGATTTTGATTTGAATGAATTGCGAAGCTTCATCGATTGGAAACCATTTTTCATTGCATGGGAAATGCACGGCAACTTTCCAGAAATATTAACTGATGCTGTTGTTGGAAAAGAAGCCACCAAATTATTTAATGATGCCAATGCTTTATTGGATAAGATCATTAAAGAAAAATGGCTAACAGCAAAAGGAACCATTGGTTTTTGGGAAGCAGCAAGTAATGACGATGAAGTTGAATTAAAAAATGAAAATGTAAAATTGAATTTCCTTCGTCAGCAAATTCAAAAAGCAAAAGAGCAACCGAATTTAAGTTTGGCAGATTTTATTGCACCAAAAGAAAATATTCTTTCAGACCATATTGGAGCTTTTGCAGTAACGATTCATGGAATAGAAAAACACCTCAAAGCATTTGAAGCCAATCATGATGATTATAATAAAATAATATTGCAGGCATTGGCCGACCGTTTGGCAGAAGCATTTGCAGAAGCATTGCATCAAAAAACAAGAAAAGAATTTTGGGGTTATGTGAAAGATGAAAATTTATCGAATGATGATTTGATTCACGAAAAATATCAGGGCATTCGTCCGGCACCGGGTTATCCTGCTTGTCCCGATCATACCGAAAAATATAAATTATTTAATTTGCTGAATGCTACCGAAACTATTGGTATCACTCTAACTGAGAGCTTGGCAATGTATCCTGCATCATCAGTTTGCGGTTGGTATTTTAGTCATCCGCAAAGCCAATATTTTGGTGTTGGAAAAATCTCTAAAGATCAGTTAGAAGATTATGCAAAACGAAAAGAAATGAGTTATGATGAGATTGAAAAATGGTTGAGGCAAAATTTGGAATAACGATTTTACAAACCAATCATTTGTTTTTTTAAACTATCTGGCAATGGAGGATTTTCGCCGAAAATGTAAAAATTATCATTTGCCAAAGCATAGCTTTTATGTTGATCTTCTATCATCATGTTAACCAGATAAACAAACTGACCATAAGTGTTTTCTTTAATAAAATGAACTTGAATCACAGCAGTTGTATCGCATGTATATTTCAATCGTCTTGCTTCTTGTCTGATAAATTCAAAACGCTTTTGATCTTCTTGATAATTTCCTATCAATCCTATCTTTATTATTTTTTTACGTCGAACTCGTTCTAAAATAAGTTTTGTACTATAAATTAATCCGTAAGGATAGTCACTTACATCATCTAATGGCAAGATGAATTTTAAAACTTTTTCGTCTTTTATTTGCAAATCAGAATTCTGTATAGATTTAAACTTAAACAGAACGGCAGTAAAAATTAATGCCAATAGAAAAAATATATTAACATACAATATTTTTTTAGAAAAATCAATCATATTAATTAGATGCTAACTCTATTTTTTCCCATAAATATTATTTTGATTACTCATTTTTTCAAGCTGAATAGTGTTGTTGCCGTACAAGTGTGCGACGCAACCACAGCATCATTTATATTCTGTCGCCGGTAACATAAAACTATTCTTTATCTTCTGTTTCCTCTAATTTATCAGAATCCTTGCCACGCTTCAAACGCACGTTGGGATTGGATTGCGTGCCGGTAACCGTAAATGGAATTCCGAAAATTCCGAACGGCGGCAAACCAACACGACCGGTTAAATTTAATTTACCATCGAAACTAACCTGGCCTTCGAAACGCGGACGAAATCCCATAATACGAAGTTTTGTTCGCTCGATAGTAATAATATTATTTTCGATTTTTGTTTTGATGTTTACATCTTTCAGATCGGGATTATTTAAACTGTCGCGGTTAGTTGCTTTGCTAACAGCAGTCATTAATCTAAATCCTTTTACACTTACTTTTCCAAGTGATAAAACACCGCCACCTTTTAATGATGGATAAACAGGATGCATGTTTGCATCTAATTTTCCCGAGAGTTGATAATCTAACGAAACAATGCCGTGCACTGATGCAGCCGATGTTGCGAGATCGTGAAACAATTTTATTTCTTTGTATGCTTTATGAATGTCGAAATTTTTTGCGTTGATGTGATAATCGAATAATGCTTTTGTTGGCGAAACAGTTTTATAAGTTGCATCCATCACAACAGGCGCATTAATAATGGTGAAGCCACTTTGCTTCATTACTAATTTACTGCTGTCGATAATTAATTGTCCTTTTACTTTAGTTAATTCCAGTCCGTTATAAATCACTTTATTGGCATCGGCATTGAGTGTTACCGATAAATTTGAAGGAATGATCACCACACCTGTTGATGCTGTTGTTGATTTATTTTTTGAAGAAGTATCGGCATAAGCCATCAACTCATCAACAATTAAATTATTACTTTTTAAATCGAAATTCCCTTTTAACGGTGCATTATTTTTTGTTGCATAATTAATAACGTTATTCAAATAACCGTTCAATGTAAAATCCGAATTACCATATTTTGCTTTGAACTGATCGAAAAACATTTTATCCTGATCGAAATGAAAAACACCTTTATTAATTAAGAAAGGCATGGGAAAAAGATCGGAATGAAGTAACAGATCATTCAACTGCAAAGTACCCGAATTAAACAAACGTTCGTAATGCCCTGATGCAGCATCGCTCTGCATTCCACGCAAAGAGAGATCAGTTTTAATTAATCCTTTTACATCATAACCTTTTACGGCAAATACTTTGTAGATCTTGCCAATATCCATCGTTCCTTTGGAAGTGATATTATATTTTATGTTCGAGAAATCTTTCAAATTCATTTGCATTTGAAATGGCTGTCCTTCAAATTCAAAAGCAGCAGGCAATAAATTAATTGCCAGATCTTTTAAAGAACCATTCTTACTTTGCACCGTTGCGCTGACATTTATTTTTTCTATCGGATGCGGATAATATTTCGTTTGCACTTCGCCATTCTTCAAATCAATCTGTGCATTGGTAACAGGAAATATTTTTTTCTTCTGATCGAAATTTCCCTTGGCAGTAACATCAACAAACAGATCACCGTTCAAACGCATGCTGTCTAACGGATAAAATTGTTGCACATCCGATAAATGAAACAACGATTTTATATCGGCATCAACTTGTAAAACATCACCGGCTTTTATTTTGATGAATCCTTTTACATAATCAGTCAGCACATTTGCATTAATATTTTCGATGATTACTGAAGCGTGTTTATAATTATTATCGTTGCAATTGGCATTTAAAACAAAGCTTATTTTTTCGATCGCCTTTGGCAATGATTTGTATTTGATCATTCCATTTTCCAAAGAAGAATTAAAATGAAAACTTGGAATACTTGTAACGATCGTATCCTTTTTCCGAACGCCCGATTGAACAATTTTTGTTTGATATTTTCCATCTGCATCAAACTGCAAACGATAAGTGCCGGCCAATTCCAATCCCTGCAAACCCATGCCACGTGAGAGTTTCAGCAGATCCAATTCTCCTTTTGCTTTTGATTTAATGAACATGGTATTCAATCCCGTTAGATGAAATTGAGTAGCGAGATAACTTTTATCCATATTAAAATAGAGTGAATCCAAATTAACATGCAAACTGTCGGTATTTAATTTTGGTAATGAAGTTGAAAAATCAACATACAAATTTTTTAAAGTTGCAGGAGCTTTATCATAATCCAAATAACCATCTCTTACTTTCATTGAAAAGTTTAAATCGGGTGCTTTATTTTCGGAGGCAATATAATTTCCTTTTAACGATGCAGTGATTTCTGTTTTACCGCCGGCATCAATTTTAGAAACCCATGGTGCATACTCGGGTGGCAATGCGCTTAACACATCGTAGAGATCGGCTTTATCAGCATTCATTTCAAAATCCATATTATAACCGTTCTTTAAAAATTCGAACTTGCCATTGAAATTAAAAGGCAGACGGTTTAAAAGCAGATCGTTTTTTTCGAAAATAAAGGACAATGAATTGGTATTGATTTTTGTAATGAGTTTTGCTTTTAGTTTTTTTGATCCGATATAATGCGATTGATTATAATCGAGATCAAAAGAATCTATCTTTACGCTGGAAGTCAGGTCGAATATGGCTTTGCTGAGATCACCCTTGCCCAAATAATTAAACCCTTTGGCCGTGATTAATATAGGAATCGAACGATCGTCGTACACCAAATTACTTTTATCGATCTGGATATGATCTAAATTCAAAGAAGCACTTCCGGTGTCGGCCGCATTTTTTATTTGATGTGTTGTATCGCTTTTATAAACATTATAATTAGCTTCTCCGTTTTTATTTACTTCAATATTTATATCGCCATTGCTTACATAAATTTCGCTAATGCTGATACTTTTTGAGAACACAGATTTTAAATTAATCCCCAACGCCAATTCTTTCGAAGCTATCAATGTATCTTTTTCAAAAGGTTTCGAACCTTTTAAAGTAAAGTCGTACAAGGTTAATGTGAGTGAAGGAAAATGATTGAAGAAAGATAATCTGGCTTTCGAAAAATTCAATTCGCCGTTAATGCTTTTATTGGTCCACTGTTTTATTTTTTGAGAAACTGTTTCAGGAAATAGTGCAGGCAAAGAAAACATCAGTAACAACAAAACACCAATGCTGATGAAAGTGATCTTAAATACTTTTTTTAATCTCTTTGGAATACTGAATTTCATTTTATTTCAATTTAAATAACACCTGTTTTATTGATGATGTTATGTTGAGCAAATTACTAAACGTACAAGTGTGCGACGCAACTGTAGCTCCATTCTTATTCTATCGCCCGTACCATAATTATCTTTTTTCGAACAACCACCACAATCTTTTTCTTGGCTTAACAGTATAATTTTTTCGGACATAAGTTTGGATATGCAGCATGGCGTTATCAAAATCATCGGTTAATAAAACCAATTTCAGATCCTCGTGTGTGATCGTTCCCTTGTGCGCCATCAAATGCAGGTAATCGAACAAAGGTTGATAATATTTTACGCCAAACAAAACAATGGGAAACTGATCGATACTTTTTGTTTGCACCAAAGTAAGCGTTTCGAAAAATTCGTCCATCGTGCCAAATCCACCCGGCATAATAATAAAGGCATAAGAATATTTTACCAACACAACTTTACGTGTAAAAAAATGATTGAAAGTAATGGTGGCATTCACCCAAGGATTTGCTTTTTGTTCGAAAGGTAATTTAATGTTGCAGCCAATCGATTGTCCGCCGGCTTCAAATGCGCCACGATTGGCAGCTTCCATTATACCCGGACCGCCACCGGTTAATGTTGCGAAACCCAATGCAGCTATACGTTTTCCAAATTCGCGTGCCGCAAGATAGTAAGGATTAAACTCATCAAATCTTGCACTGCCGAAAACGGTTATGCAAGGACCAACAAAATGTAATGTTCTGAACGCATAAATAAATTCTTTAAATACACGCCATGCAAAATTTAATTCGTTGATACGCGGTTTGGGGCCATCTAAATAAACCGGCTGCTCGGCCGGTATGATCCTTTCTAATTTTTTATCCTGTTTCATTCTGGAATAAAATTAGTTAATAACCGGATTCAAAATTTTTGAAGTGGAATTACTGCAATACTTTTGCGCCATAAATAATTTTTTATGAAGAAAAGATTTTGGATGGTTGTGCTGTTTGCAATTGCACTTTTATCATTGCAATTTTCGGCCGAAGCACAAACTAAAAAGAAAAAAGAAAAGAAAGGCGAATTCTATTTTTCTTGGGGTTATAATGCCGAATGGTACACGCACAGCAGCATTCGTGTGATGCAATCTTCAATGGGCAACGATTATAAATTAAAAAATGTAAGTGCACGCGATCATCTTGGCTGGGACATGGGTATTTTTAAAATTCCGCTTTCTATTCCGCAATACAATTACCGCATTGGCTGGTCCATCAACAAAAAGAAAAATCTATTTTTCGAAATTAATTTCGATCATACAAAATATATTTTACGCGATCAGGATGCACACATTGTTGGTAAATTAAACGGTCATCAGGTTGATACAACTGTTGCGTTCAACGAAGCCAACGGATTTTTTTATTACTTAAATAATGGCGCTAATTTTTTATTGTTCAACTTGGTAAAACGTTATCCGTTGTATCAATCGCCTAACAAAAATTTTAAATTAGATGGTTTTGGAAAAGCCGGAATTGGCCCGCTAATTCCGCACGTAGAAAATATGTTGTTTGGTGTTAAGAACGATCCTCATTTTCAAATCGGCGGTTGGAATGTTGGCACCGAAGCCGCGCTGCGAGCCACTTTCTACAAAACCGTTTATCTCGAATACAGCAATAAATTAGATTTTGCAAGCTACAGCGGTTTGGGAATTAATAACGGAACCATGCGGCAAATGTTTGGCACTTACGAAATGATTTTAAATCTTGGTTTCACTTTTTAAACCAAATAAGAAATTTTTTGTTACAAGCTGAAGAACAAGAATGAAGCAGTTGTTGCGTCGCACTCTTCAACGCTTTGTTCTTTACTGAATTTCTTTTATTGCCACAGATTACACAGAGTTGCACGGAAAATTTTTTTTATAAACCATATTCCGTGTTTCAGTGGCAATAAAAAATATTAAATCATAAATCTTAAATCAATTCCATGCGCATCATTTCATACAACACCAACGGCATCAGGGCTGCCATGAAAAAAGGTTTGCTAGAATGGCTGCAGACAAATCCTGCCGATATTATTTGCATCCAGGAAACAAAAGCAAATAAAGATGATGTGGATGTTAAAAGCATTGAAGCATTGGGTTTCGAAACGTTTTGGTTTTCGGCACAAAAAAAAGGCTACAGCGGCGTTGCGGTGTTCACCAAAATAAAACCCGATAATGTAGAATATGGCCATGCCAACGAACAAAGCGATTTTGAAGGAAGGGTAATCCGCTTGGATTTTGGAAAACTTACTTTGATCAATGCATACTTTCCATCAGGTACCAGCGGCGATGAACGACAAACGTATAAATACAAATGGCTAAAAGAATTTCACGATTATCTAAAAGACCTGCGCAAAACACGACCTCAATTAATTATCACCGGCGATTATAATATTGCGCATACCGAAATTGATATTCACGATCCGAAAGGAAATAAAAACTCATCAGGATTTTTGCCCGAAGAACGTGCATGGATGACGGCATTTTTAGCCGATGGTTTTGTTGATACATTCCGTTTTATCAATCCGCAAATAAAAGATGCATATAGTTGGTGGAGCCAGCGTTTTCCGAGTGTACGTTTGCAAAACAAGGGCTGGAGAATAGACTACATCAGCATTACAGACAATTTAAAAGATAAATTGGTGGCTGCAAAAATTTATCCCGATGTAAAACAAAGCGATCATTGCCCTATCTATGCTGAACTAAAAATTTGATCATGATCATTTATAACGTAACCATAAAAGTTGAACCCGATATTCATGAAGCATGGGTTGATTGGATGAAAACAAAGCATATTCCCGAAATAATGAACACAGGATGTTTCACAAAATTTCAGTTTGTAAAAGTTTTGGAAACGGATGAAAGCGATGGCTTTACTTATGCCACACAATATTATGCTGCAACAAAAGAAGACTATCAAAAATATATCGATCAATTTGCGGCAACATTGAGACAGGATGCAATGAAGACTTGGGGAAATAAATTTGCCGGATTTCGCTCTTTAATGCAGGTTGTGCATTAAGTGTGGAAACATTCTGAACTTAATTTTGATAATCACAAATCTTCGTTATATTAGTTTCAAACCCTTACAGGATGCGGATTTCAGAAGAAGAGCCCTAAAACCCTTTACCACACTGCATTTCAGAATATTACATGTGCAAACGTTCATTTTTTCATTAAACCAAAAATCTTTAAAACCCTTTATTCATAAGGCTTTTAGCAATAAAAATGCTGTTTGTGAAAAATTAAAAAAATTTTGTTGATTGATAAAAGCAGATAAATTTGTTACTCGTTAAATAACTCATTAAAAAAACATTTATGAACAAAGCAGAATTGATTGCAAAAATTGCCGAAGATGCCGGTATTACAAAAACACAAGCAAATGGTGCTTTAGATTCTTTTGTAGAAGCTGTTACTAAAACTTTAAAAGGTGGCGGTAAAGTTACTTTAGTTGGTTTTGGTACTTTCTCAGTATCTAAACGCGCTGCTCGTACTGGTCGTAATCCACAAACAGGCGCTGCTATTAAAATTAAAGCTAAAAAAGTTGCTCGTTTTAAAGCAGGTAAAGAATTGAGCGGTAAACTCTAATTCTTGTTCAAAAAAATTAAAGTCCTGCCATTTGGCGGGACTTTTTTATTTTCGCAGTTCACAATCGTAAAATTAAAAAAATAATATCATGGGTAGAGGCGACAAAAAAACCGCAAAAGGAAAACGTTTTAAAGGTTCGTTTGGTAAAAGCAGACCGCACACAAATGCTGCAGCTCCAAAAAAACCAGCAGCTACTACAGCTCCAAAAGCTTCTTAATACAACAGAAGTAAAAACTTTTTAAACAGTTCTGAATTTTTTCAGGACTGTTTTTTTATTGTATCATTTCCTGCTCAACAAAGTACAAACCGTACAAGAGTGCGACGCAACGGAAGCCTCATTTATATTCTTCAGCCGGTTACATAACAATTTCTTCATCTGTACTTCACATTAGCGTAACATAATGTTTTGAGCTTTGCTAAACCCAAAGTTGTATGGAACGAAGATCGGTTGACGTTGTTGTGATGAGTGATCTGCATTTAGGCTCTTATGGTTGCCAGGCCAAAGAGATCGTGAATTATTTGAAAAGTATTTCTCCGCAAATTTTAATTCTGAATGGTGATGTGATTGATGTATGGCAGTTTAGGAAACATTATTTCCCTATCGAGCATATCCAGGTGATCAAGGAAGTGATGAGCCTTGCTGCCAAAGGAACGCGTGTAATTTATGTTACCGGAAACCATGATGAAGCGATGCGCAGGTACAGTGATATTGAATTTGGAAATTTTCAATTGGTTGATAAAGTAGTGATGGAAATTAATGGAAAGATGTGCTGGATTTTTCATGGAGATGTTTTTGATACCACCACCAAAGGAAGTGCAAAAATGCTGGCGAAATTGGGAAGTCACGGTTATAATTTATTGATCCGCATCAACAGATTTATGAACTGGATCTTACAAATGATGGGAAAAGAAAAAATGAGTTTATCGAAAAATGTGATGAACAGGGTAAATAAAGCTGTGATCCGCATCAACAACTTCGAACAAACTGCCGCAGAAATTGCCATTGAAAAAAATTATGATTATGTGATATGCGGGCATATTCACGAACCGCAAATGAGAACCGTTGAAAACAAAGCCGGCAAAGTAATTTATTTAAACAGTGGCGATTGGGTAGAACATTTAACAGCACTGGAATTTTATAATAACGACTGGCACATGTACGAATACGATGAAAAGAAATTTAAACAAACGCCGGTAATTAAAATGGAAAAGAATTTACCAAAATTAAATGTGGTTACTGATGATGTGGCCATGTTTATCAGTTCTCTAGCACAACCATCGGAAATGATAAACAGTAAAGTTGCTTTTACATCTGCATTCCCTTTTAATTAAAATTTTTTTATGAAAATATTTTACGCCATACAAGCAACAGGCAACGGTCATATAAGTCGTGCGATGGAATTGATGCCATACCTGCAACAATACGGTGAGGTAGATGTTTTTTTAAGCGGAAGTAATTCTAATTTAAATGCAAAGCTTCCTGTAAAATTCAGAAGCAAAGGTGTGAGTTTATTTTATGGCAACCGTGGTGGATTGGATTATTGGAAAATGCTCACTGCTTTTAATCCAATTAGAATTTATAAAGAAGCAAAAGCATTACCGGTTGAAAAATATGATGTGGTGATCAATGATTTTGAAAGCATCACGTCACTGGCTTGTAAAATAAAAAAAGTGCCGAGCATAAATTTTGGTCACCAGGCAAGCTTTGTTTCGGCAAAAACACCAAGACCCATTAAAAAAGATTTTGCGGGTGAAATTATTTTACAAAAATATGCAACGGCTGCAAGCTATGTGGGACTTCATTTTGAGCAATACGACGATTTTATTTTTTCGTCCATTATAAAAGATGAAATATTAAAAGCTGAAGCAACTGATGATGGTCATATTACAGTTTATTTATCGCATTACAGCGATGATGTTGTTGCAAAAAGTTTAAGAGGTTTAAAAGATTTGAGGTTTGAAGTGTTCAGTAAAAAAGTAAAAGAAAAAACTATTGATGGAAATATAACTTTTATTCCGGTTGATGGAAAAGCATTTAATGAAAGTATGATCCGTTCGCATGGTGTAATTACCGGTGCCGGATTTGAAACACCTTCCGAAGCTTTATATCTTGGGAAAAAATTAATGTGCTTACCAATTCGCGGACAGTACGAACAACTTTGCAATGCAGCAGCATTAAAAAGATTTGATGTGCCTGTCATCAATTCTATCGAAAATAACTTTAGTGAAAAAGTTATGCAATGGTTAGCTGCCGCAAATCCAAAGCCACTACACCTCTCCCATTCTACTTACGAAATTGTTCAACAGGTTATGGAAAAAGCTAGAGCATTAAAAAATACTAAATCGAATACTGCTTTACTGAGTGAAGAAGATTTATTGGTGATGGGATAAACAATCTTACCACTTATCATCTTCAGCTATATCATCCTGCTGCTTGAATTGCTTTTTAAATTTCTCTTTTTGGATTTGACGTTCGATGATCATGTCGGCAATTAATGCACCGGCATCTTTATCATCGTTATCATGCAGAGTTTGTTTTAGTACGGCTTCATTTATATCCAGGCGATACAAAATATTTATCAGCGCATGAAAGTCTTGTTCTATCAAATAATTGATTGCATTGGCTAAATCCTTCCTGCTCATTTTTTCAATCAAACTAATATCTAAAGGATTGTTCATTTTTTGTTTGATTTAATATTTTTCCATCACACCTAATCCAAACAAAGCAAAATCATATTTCACCGGATCTTTGGCATCCAAAGTTCGCAAATAATTAGTGAGTTGCAATGCAGTTTGCCAATCAATTTTATTTGTTGATAATAAATTAAAATGATTGGCTACCCTGGCAACATGAACATCGATGGGGCAAACGAGTTGCGAAGGTTTTATTTTTTGCCAGATACCAAAATCAACACCACAATCATCTTTCCGGACCATCCATCGTAAAAACATATTCAGGCGCTTACAGGTAGAATTTTTATTGGGCGTGGCAATATGTTTTTTTGTCCTTTCGGGAACATCATCCAGCGAAAAAAAATAATCATGAAAACCGATCAATGCGTTCTCAATAGTTGCATCGTTTTTATTCATGTTTTTTGTAAAAGCAATTTCTAAGCTGGTGTGATTAGAATAATGAAATTTAAAAAATTCAATAAAATACAATACGTCGGTTGCATTAAAAGTGCGGTGTTTAAAATGCATTAATTTTTTCAGATCGTTATCGTTGTGATGCAAGCAAAAATCGTAAGGTGCATCATCCATCAACTGCATCAACTCTTTCGATTTATTGATGATGGTTGTTCTGTTTCCCCACGCAAAAACCGCAGCAAACAAAGCAGCAATCTCGATGTCCTGTTTTTTTGAAAACAAATGCGGAATGCAAACAGGATCATTTTTTATAAACGAAACCTGATTGAATGCTTCCACTTTTGCATCAAAAAAACTTTTCAGTTCACGAAATTGTTTCTGCATTTGAAGAATTAATTTTTACAAAAACGAAGAACGCATTTTTATTTAAAGAAACTGAAATAAAAAGTTCAACAAAGTTCCGAACGTTGAAGAGTGCGACGCAACAGGTGCTAAACAGAAATTCAAATGCTTGTTACAAAAAAAAATTGCTTTACTGTTTTTTCAAACATAAGACTTTTATTAAATTTTTTTATGACAAGAATCATCAAATAAAGGAACATGCAACTAACAATCGTTAGCATATTCATAATATATTTGTTCGCCCGATTTTAGATCGGCAGTATTATACTAACGAAAACACGAAATATGAAAAAAAAGAAAAAGGCCGGAATGACCATCCAGCAGTTTATGGATTTGGTCAACCGCAAGAATCCCAATGAACCGGAATTCATCCAGGCGGTTCAGGAAGTTGTAGAATCCTTGGATGATTTTATTGATGACAATCCCCGTTATGTTGGTGTACTGGAAAGAATGGTAGAACCCGAACGCACTATCATTTTCAGGGTACCGTGGATCAACGACAAAGGACAATTTGTAATTAATCGCGGGTTCAGAATTGAAATGAATTCTTCTATCGGGCCATACAAGGGTGGATTAAGATTTCATCCGTCAGTTAATTTAAGTATCCTTAAATTTTTGGCATTCGAACAAGTATTAAAAAACAGTTTGACCACTTTGCCATTAGGTGGTGCAAAGGGCGGATCGGATTTTGATCCGAAAGGAAAATCGGATTTAGAAATCATGAAATTTTGCCAATCGTTCATGAGCGAACTGCAGCGCCATATTGGTGCATCTACCGATGTGCCTGCCGGTGATATTGGAGTTGGCGGCAGAGAGATCGGTTATTTATTCGGTCAATATAAACGCATCAGAAATGAATTTACCGGAGTGCTTACAGGTAAAAGTTTAGAATGGGGCGGAAGCCTTATCCGTCCTGAAGCTACGGGTTATGGTTGCTCCTATTTTGCGCAAAATATGTTAGAAACAAGGAATGATACTATTAAAGGAAAAACTGTTGTCATTTCAGGTTCGGGTAATGTGGCGCAATATGCCTGCGAAAAAGTTACGCAACTTGGCGGCAAGGTTCTTACGTTGAGTGATTCGGGTGGATATATCTATGATAAGGATGGAATTGATGGAGAAAAATTAGCATTCATCATGGAATTGAAAAATGTAAAAAGAGGACGCATCAGCGAATACGCCGAAAAATATAAATGCGAATATGTTGAAGGCAAAACACCATGGCATGTTAAATGCGAGATCGCGATGCCTTGCGCCACACAAAACGAATTGAATTATGACGATGCAGTTGCATTGGTTAGCAACGGCTGTGTTTGTGTTTCGGAAGGAGCCAATATGCCAAGCACACCGGCCGCAGTAGAATATTTTATTGAAGAGAAAATTTTATATGCACCGGGTAAAGCATCTAATGCCGGAGGTGTTGCCACATCTGGATTAGAAATGGCACAAAACAGTATGCGAATGAATTGGACAAGGGAACATGTTGACACAGAACTAAAAGGCATTATGAAAAATATTCATGAAACTTGCGTTAAACATGGAAAAGATAAAGACGGCTACATTAATTATGTACGCGGTGCCAATATAGGTGGATTTGTAAAAGTAGCAGAAGCAATGCTTGCACAAGGATTGGTTTAACGACCACATGCTACTACTAACTGATGAGGCTGCAATTAATTTGCAGCCTCTTTTTATAGTAAAACTCATATCGATTCTTTTTCAAGAAATTGATTTATAAATTTGGGAAATGCCAGCCACTTCAATTTTTTTATTGGCTGCCATTGATACTGTTGCAATGATGAAGGAACTTTTTTTAATTTCATTTTTATAAACTGTCCGGTAATTTTTTGATGTGTTAGTTGTTGCACCAAAACTGCTGAAATGCTTACGACATCTGCATCACGCAAGGAAAACTGCTGGCTCAACCATTGATGCGCCAATTCATTGTTCCATTTAATTTGTTCGGAAGATTCCAGCAAATAAAATTCAAATAAATTCTCCCAGATATCTTTTTGATTTCGTTTATGTACTAATATTTTACCATCGTGCTCCATTAAAAAATAATAAAACCAGCGATGTTTTTTTTGCAATACTTTTTCTTTAAAAGGCAAGAGATTTACTTTTCCTTCTTTAAAAGCAACACAAATTTTTTGAAGGATACAATTGCTGCAGGTTGGTGCTACTGGTTTACAGACCGTTGCACCAAAATCCATGATCGCCTGATTGTATGCACCTGCTTCTTTTCTGTCTAAAACCTCATCGGCTAATTTTGTAAATTCTTTTTTTCCTCGATTGCTGTCGGTTGCTGTTTCAATTCCAAACACACGCGACAAAACACGAAATACATTCCCATCAACAACAGCATAAGGCAAATTAAACGCGAACGAAGAAATGGCAGCAGCGGTATAAGGTCCGATGCCTTTCAGTAAAATTATTTCATCATAGTTGTGCGGAAATTTTCCTTTCAACTCTTTCGAAATAAATCTTGCTGTAAATAATAAATTTTTGCAACGGTTATAATAACCCAATCCTTCCCATAATTTAAAAACATCTTCATCTTTTGCTTTGGCCAAATGCTGAACAGTAGGATATTTTTCAATAAATCGTTCATAATAATTCCAACCCTGTTCAACACGTGTTTGTTGCAAAATAATTTCACTCAACCATACCTTGTAAGGATCTTTTTCTCCTTTCCATGGCATTTTTCTCTTATTGATTTTTTTATGCCACTGCATTAAGAGTGAGGTAAATTTTGTTTTCAGCATTTCAGGAAATATTCAATAAAACAACAACAATTTTTATGAAGATATGGTTGCAATATTATCACTCATAAAAAATTATTTGACCTGCATATTCATAGCCATTAAATTTTTTTTGCATTTTACTTGTTAATATTAATAGATTTGTCGTATTTTAATAGCCTGATAATTGAAAACCAATAAACAAAAGATATGAGAAAATCCGATCTTATCAATAATATCTCCGATAAAACAGGTATCCCAAAAGTTGATGTTCTTGTAACTTTAGAAACCATGTTTAAAGAAGTAAAAGACAGTTTGGCCCATGGTCAAAACATTTACATACGCGGTTTTGGAAGTTTTATTACAAAAAAACGTGCTGCAAAAATCGGGAGAAATATTAAAAGAAATATTGCTGTAGAAATACCAGAGCATTTTATTCCTGCTTTTAAACCTGCAAAGGAATTTATGCTGGAAGTGAAAAGCAAACATCAGTCTGAGTAACTTTGCCTAAAATTTATTAATGAAACGTCAACAGTTACTTTTGGTTGGTAGCGGAATTGTATTAGTGGTTTTACTGTTCTTCTTTGGCAAAACCAATACTCCTAAGAAAGAAAATACACCGGCTTCAGCACAATCACAATCACCTTCTAACGGATCACTTCAATTCAGTGATATTTTAAGTGAAGCAAAAAAATCATTGACATCGGATCAAAATCAGCGATTAGCCGGGCTGGAAAATGCTGTGGTGCGGGGTGATGTAAATGAACAGAAATTACATGTATTTCACCAGCTGGCCCGTTTCTGGAAAGATTCGGCAAAAATGATATTGCCATACGCTTATTATACTGCAGAAGCCTCTAAATTGGAAAATTCAGAAAAAAGCCTCACATTTGCCGCCCAACTATTTGTAGATAATCTGCTGATAGAAGGTAATCCACCCATGCAAAAGTGGTTGGCAACAAATGCTAAAGATCTTTTAGATAGAGCTTTAAAACTCAATCCCAATAACGATTCCAGCAAAATTGGCATTGGTGCCTGTTTAATGTTTGGTAACATTTCCGACAATCCGATGCAGGGTATTTTAACGGTGAGGGAGATCGTTCAAAAAAATCCGGATAACCTTTACGGGCAACTGGTTTTGGGTTTGGGTGGAAAGAAAAGCGGGCAATTTGATAAAGCGATTGAACATTTTTCAGTCATTTTAAAAAAGCAACCAAATAATCTGGAAGCGATTTTTCAAATAGCTGAATGCTATGAATTGAAAGGTGATAAAGCCAATGCTGTAAAATGGTATGAAACAGGCAAAAAGTTTATTACCGATCAGGAGATCAGAAAGCAAATCGATATTCGTATTAACGAACTAAAATAAATTTATTAACTAATTAAAACTTGACCGAGTATGCCTTGTGGTAAGAAAAGAAAACGTCATAAAATTGCTACGCACAAACGTAAAAAACGTTTAAGAAAAAATCGTCATAAGAAAAAGAATAAATAATTCTTTACGATTTTACATTATAAAGAAGTCTTGGTTTTTACTGGGACTTCTTTATACACTTAAAAGTATTTGCCATATTCTATCTCTGAGCTGCAACTTTAACCTTAACCTTCGGTGTTTCGGGCAAATACAAAAAAGTGACTGCGAAAATTTCCTGATCAATGATTGGGAACTTCTTCATGCATTTTAAAAGTTGCAAATTTTGTGAACAAAGAATTAATAATAAACGCAGCTCCTTCCGGTGTTGAGATTGCATTATTGGAAGATAAAAAATTAGTTGAGCTGCATAACGAAAAAACAGATGCAAACTTTGCTGTAGGCGATTTATACCTTGGCAAGGTTAAAAAACTTATTCCCGGACTTAATGCCGCATTTATTGATGTTGGTTTTGAGAAAGATGCTTTTTTGCATTACACCGACCTCTCGCCTTTTGCAAAATCTATTTTAAAGTTTACCCAATTGGCAATGGCCGATCAAAATGAAAACAGTTTTGATTTTGCCAAATTTACAATTGAACCGGAAATTGTAAAAACAGGAAAGATAAATGAAGTTTTAAACGGCAAACCAAATGTATTAGTTCAGATTTTAAAAGAACCCATTGCAGCCAAAGGACCAAGATTAAGTTGTGAATTAAGTTTGCCCGGAAGATTTGTGGTATTAACTCCATTCAACGAGATCGTTGCTGTATCAAAAAAAATTCATTCTTCAGAAGAAAGAAAACGCTTACATAAAATTGTTGAAGCTATTCGACCAAAAAATTTTGGAGTAATTGTAAGAACCGCTGCTGAAGGGAAAAGCACTTCCGAATTACATCAGGACCTTTTAACTTTAATAGAAACCTGGAAAAATATCCAGAAAAATTTAAAAGGTGCCCAAGCACCTGCAAAGATTTTAAGCGAACAGGATAAAACAACAAGTATCCTTCGAGATCTGTTAACTGAGGACTTTAACAAGATTGTAATTAACGATAAAAATATTTATAACGATACCAAAAGTTATATTCAACGCATTGCACCCGAAAAAAGTGAGATCATTTCTTTTTATAACAATGGTGCTCCTCTATTCGATCAATTTGGAATTACCAAACAAGTAAAAAGCTCTTTTGGTAAAACAGTGAATTTGCCAAGCGGTGCTTATTTAATTATAGAACACACCGAAGCTTTGCATGTAATTGATGTAAACAGCGGTTATAAAAGTGTCAGCAATAATCAGGAAGAAAATGCATTGCAAACAAATTTAGAAGCAGCCGAAGAAATAGCACGGCAATTGCGTTTGAGAGATATTGGCGGTATTATTGTGATTGATTTTATTGATATGAAACTGCCCGATAATAAACGCAGTTTACAGGAAGCGATGGAAGAATTTATGAAGACCGACAGGGCAAAACATTCGGTACTTCCTATTTCAAAATTTGGGTTGATGCAGATCACGAGGCAGCGGATGCGCCCCGAAGTTAACATTACAACAACCGAGGTTTGTCCGTCATGTGGTGGAACAGGCAAAGTTTCGTCAACACTTTTATTAGAAGATGAAATTGAAAAACGTTTACATTATTTAATAACGCATTCGCATCAAAGCTTAACGTTGCATGTACACCCGATCGTTTATTCGCATTTAACCAAAGGTTGGTTTTCGTCCATCATAAAAAAATGGAAAAGAAAATATAAAATAAAATTAAAAGTGAAAGCCAATACCAATTATCATTTAATTGAGTTTCACTTTTATGATCATCATGAAGAAGAAATAAAATTCTGATCAATAAAAAACCCATTCAAAATTGAATGGGTTTTTTATTAGTACTAAACAATTATTATTGCTTTTGTAAAATTAATTTACTGAATCCCTGGTCGCCATAAGCTCCTGCATTTATATGAATGCTCAGCGAAATAAGGCCGGTACATGAAAATACATTTCCACCGCCACCAGAAAGTGTAGAGCAGATATAACCGTAATTACCCCAAATAATACCTGTTGGTACAGTAGCTACTCCGGTTGCAGGATCTACTACACAATATAAAGGATTTACCACTGTGCCATAAGCCGGATTTGGCCAAACTTGACTCAAATTAAGTTGGTTAGGTCCTGGGCCATCTGTAACCTGTACTAAATCTCCCGGACTCCAGTCAACCCAATCATCTTCGATAACTTTATAAGTTCCTGCCATTGGTGCTACAAACGGACAAACGATATTAGCAGTAAATGAAAATGCAGAATGATAATTTGTTCCTGCAATCAGGTTTGTACCATCATTCGCATAACCTGTATTGCTTACATCCCAAAATTCGCCTGTTTTTGTAACTGAACGGTTATAAAAATAATAACTTGTTCCAGGACTTAAACTAGCAGGAGTAGTACCTAAAGCTGTTGCTAACTCAGAACCGGTAACAGAAATTGCAGTTCCTTTGCCTGTATAGGGTATAGATTTAACAAGATGCCATTGGGTGGTATCGTAAGTAGCACTTGTGGCAACATAAACAACAATATGGTCAATCGGTTTCCCATTTTTATATTGCTCAACCTGAATGCCAACACTTGATGTATTAATTGTTGAATAATTCATGTTAAGATTAACAGTGCTGTCTAAAACAAGGTAGGTACCCGTTCCCAATATTGAAACATCAGAAAGCGAGTTGGCATCCTTCCCTGTTTTTTTGCATGCACCGGCTACCAGTATCATGCTTATGATTACAAATAAATATAGTGTTTTTTTCATAAATATAAATTTACTATTTAATAAAATTATCAGGGTTGTTATCCCAGAATACTTTGTTAGCAGCTGTTCCAGGTGTTTTTTGTGCCGGTGCATTTACATTTCTGTTCACGAAAACAGAAGGATAAAAGAATGACCTCATAAATATTCCCGGTGTAGGTGTAGAAACTGCTATCTGAACATCAAGAGGACTTCCTGTGCGTCTGATATTATTATATGGTTCAACTCCATTACCCCAGGCAGCAATAAAATATTCGCTTTCAACAATGTCTAATTGTTGAGCAGCTGTACCGGTATTAAAGTTATTCATCACCATTGTAACATAATTGGTTATTTGAGCTGCTGTTGGAACTCCAGGTGTTGTAGCAGTAGCCGCAGGAACTGAATAACCAATGGTTGCAGGAAATGCAAGTACTTTTGATATGGATGCATTGATCCCGTTTTGTAACAAAGTTGCTGCTGTACCATTTGTTGTAATACCTAAGGTTAAAGCCGCTTCAGCTTCTAAGAACATAGTATAAGAAGATAACCAAATAGGGCTAATGCCTGCACCACCTGCACCATAACCTAAGCTAACGGTAGTATATTGGTTACCATCCCATTGACCACCGGCAGGATAAATTCCCCATTCTGTTCTGAAAGCCTGGTCAGGTGATGTACCACTGTTATCGCCATAATCTCTTCCAAAATAACCGCTTCCTACATAACAGAAAGGAGTTGCTGTTGGAACAGCCGGATACCATGAAGGAGGGCTAGGTACGTAAGCACATGGAACAGATGTTTGTGAGAAAGGCGCACTGTTTGCAATTTCACGATAAAAATAATAACGGGCTCTTGGATCAGCATTATTTGCTGTTGTATTATTTTTTAAAATCGAAACCGTTCCATTGTATTTTTGAGCAACCACTTTCCACATAAAATAGTTCGCAAGATATTCGCCACCACCACCGGAAATATAATCAGCAGCATAATGCGGATGACGGCTATCGGGTGAAGTTAAATTAGTTCCATATTGGAATTGAAAATCCTGAGAAGCTGAATTGATCAAATTATTGGCAGTAATTAACGCTTGAATTTTTGCAACTGCAGTATTATCAACCAAACGTGTTTGCATATAAAACTTCAACTTTAATGTATTAGCCAATGCAGTCCATTTAGCAGCACTACCACCATAAAATAAATCAGATGGAACTTTAGTGGCACCCGGTTTACTGAAATCTATAATTGCACTGTCTAACATTGCTTGCACACTTGCATAAATGGCAGCACCACCATCAACCGAAGGATTGGTATTATCGGCACCTAATTCAGATTTAGACAAAGGAACATCTCCAAAATCATCTACCAGTGTTCCCATTGTATAAGCTTTTAATACTCTTGCAATACCTGCCTGAATAAATTTATTCTGAGCTTCTGCCAATGGTATCAATGAATTTGCATTAGAGATTACACCGGTATAAGCAGTTGACCACTCACCATCAAAACTTGAGGGTTGCCATGCATTCACATATTGCGGACCAAACCACATTTGCTGGCGGGATAGTTGTCCACCAAAATCTGATGCTGTACTATAAAAATTATTGAAATTCAATTGTACTGTATTCAAATACAGATCCACATCGGCTGTTGCCGGCGAAGGATAATTTGGATTGTTCAGCAAACTATTCATTTCCTTGTTACAAGCCACCGTGCCTGCAAGAAGTGCTGAAACAAATAAGATCTTTATGTATTTTTTCATAAATGTATTATTTAAATGTTTTAGAAAGTTACACGCAAGCTGGCACCAAAACGACGCGCAGATGGTCCACTTAAAAATTCCATACCTCTACCATTTCCAACTCCTAAACCACTTGCTTCAGGGTCAAAATGAACATATTTAGGGAAATTAGGTGCGAAATACCACAAATTGGTACCTGATATAGAAAAAGATGCAGAACCAATAGGTAACTTAGCCAATAACTTCGAAGGAATATTGTATGATAACGATGCTTCTCTTAATCTGATGCAGGTTGCATCATAAATACCAGTTTGATTTGGTGCAATGGCGCCCATATTTGTTACTGAATTATCGAAATAAACCTGAGCAGCAGTTATCTGCACTTTATTAGGATTGCCATTAGGATCTACACCCGGAAGGATGAAAGGCTTAGCCCTGTCAAACTCTGTGTCTTTTGTAACACCGCGACCTAACAATGCATTTGCAGTTGAAGAGAACATCTGACCACCGCATGTATAATCCCATTGCATTCTAAAGCTGAAAGCTTTATAAGACAATGAACTGATTCCAGTTAATTTATAATTTGGTGTAGGATCACCGATTACTGCGATGTCGTTAGAAATTGTATAGTCACCTGTTGTTGGTCCAACAATTTTTTGACCTGTTTTAGGATCGGTCACAAAGTAACTTCCTATAATCACACCCAATGGCTGACCATTTTCGGCAACAGTTCCAAAATTTGAATATCCCGCTGTATTAATAAACTTAATTTCTTTTGGAATATCAGACACCATACTTCTGTTCAATGTATATAATGCTGTAACATTCCATTTCCAGTCTTTATTTCTGATCACATCATAACCTAATGAAAGCTCAATACCTTTATTAGTTACAGAACCACCATTAACTTGTTCCTGAGTAAATCCTACCGAAGGGTCAATTGATCTGAATAAGATTTGATTATTAGCGTTTCTCTTATATAAAGTCAAATCAACAGAAAGTCTGTTATCAAATAACTTTGCTTCAACACCTGTTTCAATTTCATTCAACAATTCCGGTTTCAAATTAGGGTTAGGCAATGTTGTAGAATTTGAATTGGTATTTACAGGATTTCCTGCATTGGTAACAAATGCTCTTGTCAGCGTATTCAAATAAGGTCTTGTTGAATAAGGTGAAGGGAAATTAGCACTTGTTGAATATCCTAAACGCAATTTTAAGTAATTAAGTGTTTTATTATTTTTAAGACTTTCAATTGCTGAAGTAGGGATGTATGAAGCAGATACACTTGGATAGAAAATACTTCTGTTCGCCTGTTCTACAGTTGAAGACCAGCTGTTTCTTCCTCCTACAGTTAAATAAGCATAGTCTCTATATCCTAACTGAGCCTGAGCAAAAACACCCAATTCGAGTGTTTGATTGCTATAATTTAACGCAGATCCATCTTCGCCATAAACGCCTTGAGAGATAAAATTAGAGTGGTTCATTAATCCGTAAACCAATTGTTGTTGACTCATTGAACCTGTTTGATCATAAGAAATCCTTCTTGAGTTACCACCAGCTTCAACATCTAATGTGAAATCGGAATTAATGTTCTTCTTATAATTCAACAATAATGTATGATCCCATATTGAATTAAATCCTGTTGATGTACGATAAATTCCTGTTGGAGTATAAACACCACCTTTATTTTGGCCGTAAGATTGAAATTCGGTATATTGATCAATACCTACTTTATAGGCAATGTTTAAATCTTTAGCAATTTCATATCTAAGACCTATTTGACCAAAAAATCTGTTTGTTCTATCCTCAGTGAATGAATTTTTCAAAGTCCAGCGTGGATTTTGAATATCATTACCACTACGATAATAAATAGAAGAATGATCTGTTGGTAATTCGTATGGTAATCCCATTAAATCTACAGCTGTTGGAGTAAACATAACGTTTCCGAAAATTGAAGTATTGGAAGCATTATTTCCATAACTATCACTTGTTGGAGGAGATTTTACGTCTGTAGTTACAAAGTTGAATGAACCGGTAACAGTAAATTTATTTGAAAGTTTAGCAGTACCGCCCATTCCAAAATTGTTTTTTATCATTCCGTTGCCTGCAAGGTATCCCTGATCATCAGTATAACCATAGTTAACATTATAGTTCAAAGCACCTGTTGTACCTGCTATATTTATATTGGTATTACTTGTTGCGCCTTGTCTGAAGAAATTTGGAACACTATTATAAAATTTGTAATAATAAGGAGCCCCTTTAAATTGAGGGAAAATAGAATTGAGTGAAGCTTTATCATAAGGATGTGTAACAACTACCGGCGGATTTTGAAAAGCACCACCCCAGTTACTGAAATAAGCAATACCAACACTCAAGTCAAAACCACCTCCATATTTAGTATTATAATCAGGCAGAATTGCTTGTGTAGCAAAAAATGATTGAGACAATGTAATCTCTGATTTTTTTCTTACTTTCTGAGTAGATCCGGTTTTAGTAGTAACTAAAATTACACCATTTCTACCTGCCTCACCATAAAGTGTAGTAGCACTCAATCCTTTTAAAACGCTGATATTTTCGATATTGTTAGGATCTAAATCCAAAAAACGACTGGATGTCTGTGTTCCGTAAGTAAAATTCGACTGGGCGTTAGTACCACCATCAAAAGGAACACCATCAACAATAAATAATGGAACTGAATTACCAGTAATTGTACTGATACCACGTATATTGATATTGGTACCACTACCACTTAAACCACTGGTATTTAGAACGTTTAAACCAGGCGCCTTGCCATTCAAAACACGGGCAACATCACCTTCAGGTCTTAATTCAAGTTCATCTTTACCTACTGTAGTTACAGCATAACCTAATGCTTTCTTTTCGCGTTTTACACCCAAGGCAGTAACAACCACCTCGCTTAAATTCTCGCTAAGCTGTTTTAATGAAACATTTACTGTACCATTAGCTACAATTTCTTTTTTCTCAAAACCAACACCGCTAATAACAAGTGTTGATCCGGGTTTGACATTTAAACTGAACAAACCCTTATCGTCTGTTGCAGTCCCTTTTTGAGTTTTCTTTTCCACAACGGAAATACCTTCAATCGGTTTCCCTTTGTCATCTGTAACTTTCCCAGTTACAACGGTTGTTTGTGCCATACTGGTAATACTTGCAAATACCAGAGCACAAAAACCCATAAGTAGTTTTTTTCTCATGTTGCTTAAAATTTTGGTAAAAAATGCCATTAATAAAGTAATACGACCATCTAAAATAATGAAATGCTGCTCACAAAAAAATTAAAAACATGATAATTCGCATTTTTCAAAAAAAAATTACTAAAAGGTATTTTATTACATTTTTAATCACTTTTTTTAAGCTCTTTTCGATTATCGTTAAAAAAAATGGATAATTTTTTAGACAATTTCAATAATTAGCTCACTCCATTTTAATATAATTTTAAAATTATAATGTATAATTAATTGATTATTATAATCAATTAATATAATGATACATTTAATTTTTAAATAACTCAGAAATTAGCATATTCTGAACTGAAGAATTAAAACAAATAAAATACGAATTCATTCCTGAGGCATAAATTTATCAACAGAAACAAAAATTAATTTTGTCATCTGCCCCATTATTGTAATTTAGTGCAAGAATTTAATGGGTTAGTAAGTAAGAGGGTTAACAGTAATGTTAGCCCTTTTGCCTTTTTAAAAACCTCCCCCAATATTATTCCCTACAGATCTTTTGATTCGGAATTTTGTTCTAAAAAGAGTTGTGACAAATAATCTTCAAACTCCAAAAACAATAATTTACATTTTCACATTTACCTTTATTAAATGAGTAAAATAAAGACAGCATTTTTTTGCAGTAACTGCGGATATGAAACTGCAAAGTGGTTAGGTAAATGTCCTTCCTGTAATTCGTGGAACACGTTTGTTGAAGAAATTTTGGATAAAGGAAATAACAAAGAGCAAACCTGGAAAGGTTACAACGATGATAAAAAAAATTCGAAGGCAATTGCATTAAATAATGTTGATGTAAAAGAGGAAAAAAGGATTGTTACAAAAGATGATGAATTAAATCGTGTATTGGGCGGTGGCATTGTTCCCGGAAGTATTGTTTTAGTTGCTGGTGAACCAGGCATCGGTAAAAGCACTTTATTTTTACAACATGGTTTAATGATGAACGAATTGATCGTTTTATACATCAGCGGCGAAGAAAGTGAACAACAAATCAAGATGCGTGCCGACAGGGTAAAAACTAAAAATGATAATTTTTATTTACTTACTGAAACATCAACACAAACTATTTTTTCGGAAATAAAAAAATTAAAACCCCAATTAGTAATTGTTGATTCTATTCAAACCCTTCAATCAAATTTAATCGATTCAAGTGCAGGAAGTGTTTCGCAAATCAGAGAATGTGCAGCCGAGTTTCAACGCTTTGCAAAAGATACCAACACGCCTGTTTTTTTAATTGGCCATATCACAAAAGACGGAAGTATTGCCGGGCCAAAAATTTTAGAACACATGGTTGATACGGTACTTCAATTTGAAGGCGATCAACATTACGCCTACCGCATTTTACGAACACTAAAAAATCGCTTTGGTAGTACATCGGAATTAGGAATTTATGAGATGACAGGTGAAGGAATGAAAGTAGTTTCTAATCCTTCAGAAATATTAATTACACAACGCGAAGATCAATTAAGCGGCAGCGCAATTGCTGCAACAGTAGAAGGCATGCGACCTTTGTTAATTGAAGTACAGGCATTGGTTACACAAAGCGTGTATGGCACGCCACAGCGCACTGTGAGCGGGTTTGACCTGAGAAGGTTACAATTATTATTAGCCGTTTTAGAAAAACGCGGTGGTTTATTATTCGGTACAAAAGATGTGTTCATCAATATTGCCGGCGGATTAAAAGTTGAAGATCCATCAATCGATTTGGCAGTGATCTGTGCATTACTTTCTTCGTATGAAGACATCCCATTACCGCATCAAATTTGTTTTGCCGGTGAGGTTGGTTTGAATGGTGAAATAAGAGCTGTGAACAGAATTGATCAACGCATTGCCGAAGCCGAAAAATTAGGTTTCGAAAAAATTATTCTCAGCAAATACAATAAAAAAAGTGTTGACTTAAAAAGTTATAAAATAGAAGTTGTTGCTTTAAGTCAGGTGCAGGAAGTTTATCAATATTTATTTTAAAAAAAGTCAGGTTTTTATTCTTCAGTACAAGTGTGCGACGCAACAGTTGATGCCATGAAAAACAAAAGTCGGTAACAAAAAAATTACTTCGCAATTTATAAAACATAAGATAATTTTTTATCTTGTATGGTGATTGAAAAAGTAAAATCATATTTTAAAGATTTTTCCCATTTATTATATCCGCACAATTGCGAAGGTTGCGGAAGCGATGTGCTGAATGATGATGCCATCCTCTGCACAAAATGTTTGTTCGAATTACCTGAAACAAATTTTTGCGACACAAAAAATAATCCGGTCGAAAAAACTTTTTACGGAAGATTAAATATTACAAATGCAACCGCCTCATATTATTTCACAAAAGACTCGTTGCTGCAACATCTAATGATCGAATTAAAATACCGCAATAATAAAAATGTTGGGTTTTATTTAGGTAAACAGTTGGGTTATCAATTACTGCAAGCCGAAAGATTTAATGATGTTGATGCTTTAATTCCTTTGCCACTCAATCCAAAAAAAGAAATGAAGCGTGGTTATAATCAGGCAACAATAATTTGCGAAGGCATTGCATCGGTTTTTCAAAAACCAATTTTAAAAACTGCTGTTATCAGGATTCAATTTACCGAAACACAAACGCAGCAAGATCGTGTTCATCGCTGGCAAAATATGCAACATGTTTTTGCCGTTGCCGATAAAAATTTAATTGAAGGAAAACATGTTTTATTAATCGATGATGTTGTTACAACCGGCGCTACGCTTGAGGCCTGTGGCAATGCCATCCTGCAGGTACCCGAGACAAAATTGAGCATCGCAACCGTTGCATGGACCATTTGATTTTATTTTTATGTACCAAACTTCGGTACAAGAATGATGCTTCAGTTGCGTCGCACACTTGTACTGCTGAAATTAAATTCAACATTTTTTAGCACAAAAAATTAAACATTTCATTTAAAAAGTTGTTATTTGTAAAAACCTACAATCATGAAATACATTTTAACCATTGCGGCTGTTGCAATATTATCAGCATTTACTTTTCCATTAAATAACAGCATACACAGTTTTAAAGTAAAATCGCTCGACGGAAAAGAAATCGATTTTTCTTCTTTCAAAGGCAAAAAAATTTTAGTGGTTAATACTGCATCCAAATGCGGTTTCACGCCACAATACGAAGCACTGGAAAAAGTGTATGAACAATATAAAGACAAATTAGTGATCGTTGGTTTTCCCTGCAATCAGTTTGGCGGACAAGAACCCGGCACCTCCGAAGAAATACAATCGTTTTGCAAAAAAAATTATGGCGTAACATTTCCGTTAGCCGAAAAGATCGATGTAAAGGGCGATAACATTGCACCTATTTATAAATGGCTCTGCAATAAAACCGAGAACGGTGTGTTAGATGCAACGATCACCTGGAACTTCAATAAATTTTTATTGGACGAGAATGGAAAATTATTGGCTTATTTCCCAAGTAAAGTAAAACCCGATAGCGAGGAAATTTTAAACTATCTTAAATAAAAACGATAAACTATTTTTTTCAAAAGGTTGTTCAAATAAATGAACAACCTTTTTTATTTCTTTGATTTAATCTTTCACAATCTTGGTTCATACAATTAACTTCGCAACAATGCTATTTAAAGACGTCATAGGATTAGAAGATGTAAAACAACACTTAACTGAAATGGTTAAACAAAACCGTCTCAGTCATGCTTTATTGTTTTTGGGAAAGGAAGGAAGCGGTGCTTTACCATTAGCATTGGCATTTGCGCAGTATGTGGTTAGTCAGCCGCAACCATCACCTGTTGTTGAAGATCTGTTTGGCGGATTTACTGCATTGGAAGCAACACCAACTTTTATTCCACCTAACGAAATACAATCTCTGCCTGCATTTCAACGTGCAGAACAATTAATTCATCCAGATCTGCATTTTTCTTATCCTGTTATTCCAAAGAAAAGCGGAGAGAAACCTATCAGCACAAATTATATTAACGAGTGGCGTGAATTTATTAAAAGTTATCCTTACGGAAACGTGTACGATTGGCTGCAATTCATCAGTGCCGAAAATAAACAAGGTAATATTACTGCCGACGAATGCAACGACATCATGCGCAAGCTTAACTTAAAAAGTTTTGAAAGCGAATACAAAGTTTTGTTGTTATGGATGCCCGAATATTTAGGTAAGGAGGGAAATAAATTATTAAAACTGATCGAAGAACCGCCACCCAATACTTTATTCATTTTTGTTGCAGAAAATGATGAACAAATCTTGCCAACAATTTTAAGTAGATGCCAGTTGGTAAAAATCCCGGCTCTTCAAATTAATGATGTTGAACAAGCATTAATTACCAGAGCAAATACCACACCTGATACTGCCCATCAAATTGCATCTATCTGCGAAGGCAATTACCGCGAAGCTTTACAATTATTACAACATGCCGAAGAAGACTGGCAAAGCTTATTGCGCGAATGGCTGAATGCAACATTAAAAGGCGGGCCATTGGCACAAATAAAATTTACCGAAGAAGCAAGCAAGTTGGGAAGAGAAAAACAAAAACAATTTTTACGTTACTTCAATCATTTGTTAGAACAAAGTATTCGGATTAAAATTTTAGGTGCCGATAATATTGCTTTGGCTGCTAACGAAAAAGATTTTGCACAGCGCTTAAATAAAATTGCATCGGTTAGTCAGCAACGGGCCATCATCGAAGAATTAGACAAAGCTTCTTACTATATCGAGCGGAATGCCAATGGTAAAATGTTGTTTCAGGCGTTGACCATTAAACTCTTTCACATCATTCAAAATAAAATGGTTATAAGTCCATAATTATTTTTTCTTTCGCAATCTTTTTTTAAATACAGGATTGTTTTCTAATAACCTTGCCTGATGATGCACAGTTAAAATATATACTTCCTGTTCCGATACTAATTTGTAAATAATTCTATATCTGCCGCATAAAATTTGTCGGTATTTATTGTCTTTCAATTCTGGAGTAGGAGTACCAACAGTTGGATATTTAACAAGGATCTCAGCTCTTTCAAAAAAACGTTCAACCATATTAGAAGCTGCAAGCTGACTGTCTTTCCCAATATACTCAGCAATATTTTCGATGTCTTTTATAGCGGAAGGAGCCCAAACTAATTCAGCCATTTTTTTAATTTTTTCTTCGCTTCAACTGTCGTTAATCCTTTCCCATTTTTAATTTCAGTTTCAGCAGATTGTATTTTATGAATGACAATCAATTTATCAATTGCATCATCAATCGAAAATTGCTCAGGCATTTCCTTAAAACTTTTAAGCACTTTTTGTTTAGCTAACATGATATAAAAATTGTTCATTAAAAATACACTGTTTTTCTCAACCGAAAACAGTGTTATTGCAGCGTTAATCAATTTTCACGGTATTTTTTCCTTATTTTTGATTTTGAGGAAAAGAATTGTGGAACGGGCTGAAGTGCAGATGGCAACACCGGTTGCGTCGCACACTTGTACTGAATATCGCTTATCATCATATAGAGAAAGCAAAAATGTTGCGTCACTTTTATAACATATCATCATAGCTCAGCAGCGCTCAAAGCGTTGAAGTGAGTGACACAACAGGCGTATCACAGCAGTACAAAAGCTCGTCCCATCATTATTTTCTTCACTAAATTTTATCATTGAATACCTAACATTATTTATATGGGATGCGGATCATGTGGTACCAGTAAACCCGGCGGTTGTAAAAGCAACGGCGGTTGCAGCACAGGTGGCTGTAACCGGTTAAACGTGCACGACTGGTTAATGAATTTACCCATTGCAGATGCCGATGGTAGTTGCAAAGTGGTTGAAGTGAGTTTTAAACAGGGAAGCAGAAAAGAGTTTTACCGCAATACAACCTTACAACATTTCGATAAAGGTGATTATGTAACCGTTGAAGGCATTGGCGGTTTTGATGTGGGCGAAGTTTCGTTAACGGGCGAAATGGTTCGTTTACAAATGAAGAAAAAAAATGTGGACGAGTTTAATGCCGAGATGAAAAAAATTTTACGACGCAGTACCGACAGGGATATAGAAACATACCGCATCAGTAAAGACCGCGAACCTTCGGTTCAGGCACGCAGTCGCGAGTTTGCACGCAACCTTGCATTACAAATGAAATTAAGTGAAGTGGAGATTCAGGCCGATGGTAAAAAAGCAACTTTCTTTTATACCGCTGATGATCGTGTTGATTTTCGTGAACTCATCAAACAAATGGCCGGCGAGTTTAAATTAAAAGTGGAGATGCGCCAGATCGGTATCAGGCAGGAAGCTGCGAAAGTAGGCGGCATAGGCAGTTGCGGAAGAGAATTGTGTTGCAGTACCTGGTTGAATGATTTTAAAAGTGTAAATACTACCGCAGCGCGTTATCAAAATTTATCTATCAATCAAACAAAATTAAGCGGACAGTGCGGCCGCCTGAAATGTTGTTTGAATTATGAGCTCGATACTTATTTAGATGCATTGCAACATTTTCCTGATAATGCCGATTCGTTTGAAACTGCAAAAGGAACTGCATTCTTAATTAAGAAAGATATTTTCAAAAACCTGATGTGGTATATTATTCAGGGCGGAACAAAACATTATCCTTTAACCATTCAACGCGTAAAAGAAATTAAACGTTTGAATGCACAGGGAATTAAACCCGAAGAATTAGAACCTGTTGATGTTACCACAGGCAAGCCAAAAGAAATTGAACCGCAGTTTGTAGATGTTGTTGGACAAATAAGTTTAAAGAGTTTAGAGAAGAACGATAAAAGACGGCAACAGGATACAAGAAATCAGGGGTCAAGAAACCAAGATTCAAGGAGTCAAGACTCAAGAAATCAAGATTCAAGAAATCAAGGATCAAGGAATCAGGATAACAGAAACCGACCTGCACAGCAACAACGAGGGCAGCAACAAAAACCACAGCAAAGTGGACAACAGCAAAAATCTGTTCAACAAAGGCCGCCGCAAAATCGTCCGCCAATAAACAGACCGCCACAACAAGGCAAAAAGAATTAGTAGTTTATTAAAAACAATTTTGTTTACATACTTTTTGTGAACCATTAATATTTTGCATGAATTCTGTCATGTATCGCGCAATTAAATAGATTTACTTTTGTTTGGAAATTTTATACACCAATATATTTTTTCATGGAACAAAAAGATAATACGGAAGCACAGGAATTAGGATCATTATTATTAGAAATAGGTGTTTCGCTTTTAAGTTCGGGTGCCAGTTGCAGCAGGATAAGAATTACCATGAGAAGGTTTGCTACAACGTATAATTACGCAGCGCATATTTCCATTGCACCAAAATCGATCTCATTAACCTTAAAAGATAAGGACGATATTTCCATCTTTAACGGCATGCTAAGCACACCATCGCAAGGTGTAAATTTTAAAACCCTTTCGGGCATCAGCCGGTTAAGCTGGAGAGCAGTAGAAAATAAACTATCTATCCAGCAAGTGCGGGAAGAATTAAATCAATTGCTTGCACTACCGCATTATCCGCGGATCATCATTTTAATTTTTGTAAGTCTTGCAGGTTCTGCATTTTGTTTTTCTTTTGGCGGTAAAGTACCCGAGATGTTCATTGCATTTGGCGCAACGTTTTGCGGATTATTTGTGCGGCAGGAAGCCGTTAAAAATAAATTCAATCCTTATATCAGCGTTTTCTTTGCATCGCTGGTTGCATCTTTATTTGCCGGCGCATTTATTAAAGCAGGATTGAACATCAGTTTCGAACATGCTTTTGCAACATCGGTATTGTTTTTAATTCCGGGTGTTCCTTTAATCAATTCTTTTACCGATTTAATTGACGGCAATATTTTAAACGGATTGGTGAGAGGTATCAATGCATTGATGTTTTCGATGGCCATTGCATTTGGATTATTGATTGCCATGCTTATTTATAATTTGAATTAATTATTATGGATCTGATATTAATTTTTGGTAAAGCTTTTTGGTGCGGTTGGGCCGCACTTGGTTTTGGTATTTTATTTAATGTACCGCCGCGAACATTATTTCCTCTTTGGATCGGCGGAGCCATCGGATGTTTATTAAAATTTGCGTTATTGCAAATGAATGCAGGTGTTGTTTTTGCTTCTTTTGTTGGTGCATCGGCAGTTGGTATTTTAAGTTTGCCCATTGCACATTTCAGGCATGTACCACCCATGATATTTGCCATACCATCTGTGATACCATTGATTCCCGGGGTGTTTGCATACCGCACCATGTTGGGATTAATTAAATTAACCGGCAATATCGGCGCCGATTATAATCAAATACTTTCCGAAACAGTTAACAACGGCGCTAAAACATTATTCATCATCATGTCGTTGTCATTAGGTGTTGCCATTCCTATGCATGTGATGCGCAAAGAGTCGGTTAAAAAAATAAGGTTCGGAAAAAAATTATAAAAGATTTTTTTTGTAACAAGCTGTTGAATAAAATGAAGCTGTTGTTGCGTCGCACACTTGTACGCTTTGTTCTTTACTGAACATAAATTTTCTCGCAAAGCCTCAACGGTAAATATTTTGCGGCTTTGCGAGAAAAAAAACTCAACATAGTTCTGAACGTTGAAGTGTGCGACGCAACATGCGATGCCATTGGTTTTGCAGCCGACTAAATAAAACTACAACTTCTCCATCTCTTCATTCACAAACTCCATCAATGTTTTAATGTGTGCAGGAGAGAGATCAAATTTTAATCCTGCTGCTGCATATAATTCGGGTAATGTTTTGGTACCGCCCAAACTCAATGCATTGATATAATTATGCAAAGCCTGCTGAGGATTTTTTTTGTATTGCGCCCACAAACCAATGGCACCCAATTGTGCAATGCCATACTCGATATAATAAAAAGGCACTTCAAATAAATGCAATTGACGTTGCCAACCAATTTTACGGTATTCATCCAATCCGGTATAATCAATCACATCGGTAGAAAATTCTTTTAAAATTTCCATCCACGTATTTGTTCTTTCGTCAACAGAATGTTTTGGATTTTCATACACCCAATGCTGGAATTTATCGATAATGGCGATCCATGGAAAAATAGTGATGGTTCTTTCGAGCTGATGTTCTTTGGCACGTTTCAGATCTGCTTCGTTATCAAAAAAACTATTCCAATGATACATCGAAAATAATTCCATGCTCATGCTTGCCACTTCGGCAATTTCCATTGGATATTCTTTAAATGCACTCAACTCTAAATTGTGCGATAAAAAAGAATGAACAGCATGACCACCTTCGTGAACAATGGTTGTTACATCGCTCATTTGCGAGGCCGCATTCATAAAAATAAATGGTGCGCCGCTCTCTGCCAACGGGCAGTTATATCCGCCGGGAGCCTTACCCTTCCTGCTTTCCAGGTCGAAGTGTTTCAATTCATTCATCTTGCGCAAACAATCAGCAAAGAATGGATTCAGTTCTTCAAAACATTTTACAGATTTTTCATACAAATCTTTTCCATCAGTAAAAGGTTTTAAAGCTTCAACACCTTCGGGTTCTGCTTCGGTATCCCATGGACATAATTCAGTTAATCCTAATTTTTCTTTTTTCTTTAAATAAATTTTATCGACAATGGGCAACACATGCAACTTCACCGCTTCATGAAATTGATAACAATCTTCTTTGCTGTAATCGAATCTTCCCAGTTCAACAAACTTATAATCGCGGTAATTTTCGAAGCCTGCATTCTTTGCAACCTGATCTCGTTTTTCAATTAATTGAGAATATAAATTATGCATCGCATCTTTATCCTGCAACCTTCTCTCCTGAATTTTGCGATACACTTCTTCGCGTAATTTTCTGTCGTGACTTTCTAAAAATTTTGATGCTTGCTGCAAAGTATATTCCTGTCCGTTCACTTCAACAGTCATCTTTCCTGCAATGCCGCCATATTGTTGCTGCATCACACCCAGCTCAGCCTGCAATGGAATATTCTCTTCGCGAAACAGATCGATATTCTTTTTTACACTTCGTAAATAAGTAAAGAATTTTTGCTGATCTAATTCTTTGGTGAACGGTGATGCAATTAATTTTTTATTCAGCACATCAGCATAAGGTTGAATTTTGGGCTGGATTTCCATCATAAAAAAAGTAAATGCATCTTCCAGACTTTTATCGGTGGTATCACATGTCATTTTTATTTGTCGCCAGCAGGCATCTTCGCTAACCACGGCTTCCACTTCGCTCATATCTTTTAACCAATGTTCCAGGTCATTTTTCGAATCGATATTCCTGTCCAATAAATTTTTGAAATAAGGTTCTAATAATTTCCAGGTTGTAACAGTAAAATCTTTTGGTAAAAAATTTCTTTCGATCTTTTTAATATCTGCGCTTAAAGTCATAAAATAAAATTTGATGCGAATGTAAGATGATTGAAAGAAACTTGCAGAATATTGAACAAAGCGTACAAGTCCCGATGAAATCGGGATGCCGATACAATCGGCAAGATGCGATGCCGAAGAAGCTCAATTTCTATTCTTAAGTTTGGTTCAATAGTTTTATTTTTACCGCCCTACAAAAGGAGAGCGAATTGGCAGATATCATTCAATTATTACCCGATAACATTGCAAACCAGATTGCAGCCGGTGAAGTGATTCAACGGCCGGCAAGTGCTGTAAAAGAATTATTGGAGAACGCTATTGATGCCGACGCATCAGAAATAAAATTAATTGTTACCGAAGCAGGGAAGAATTTAATTCAGGTGATAGATAACGGCAAAGGAATGAGTGAAACCGATGCCAGGATGGCGTTTGAGCGACATGCCACCAGCAAAATAAAAGTGATTGAAGATTTATTCAAAATTAAAACAATGGGCTTTCGCGGCGAAGCGTTGGCAAGCATTGCAGCCGTTGCACAGGTTGAATTAAAAACACGAAAAGCCGAAGATGAATTAGGCACTTTTATTGAGATCGAGAACAGCGAAGTATTAAAACAGGAAGCCTGCGCATCGCCGGTAGGCAGCAGCATCAGCATGAAAAATTTATTTTTCAACGTCCCTGCACGCAGGAATTTTTTAAAAAGTAATGCTGCCGAGATGCGGCACATCATTGATGAATTTATTCGTGTAGCGATGGCTTTTCCGCAAGTATTTTTTTCATTGACAAATAATGGCCAGCAGGTTTTTCATTTGGAAGCGGGTAATTTAAAACAACGCATCATTCAAATTCTGGGTAATAATTATAATGCCAAAATGGTGAGTGTGAATGAAGAAACTGATTACATGAACATTTATGGTTTTGTTGGAAAACCCGAAACTGCAAAGAAAACGAGAGGCGATCAATATTTTTTTGTGAACAGCAGGTTCATTAAAAGTGCTTATCTCAATCATGCCGTGAACAGTGCGTTTGATAACATGATAGCGAAAGATAGTTTTCCGAGTTATGTTTTATTTATTGATCTCGATCCTTCGCAGGTTGATATAAATGTTCATCCCACCAAACAGGAAATAAAATTTGAGGACGAAAAAATTATTTATGCTTTTGTGCAGGCCGCAGTAAAACATGCGTTGGCACAATTCAGCATTGCGCCTTCATTGGATTTTACCCTGAATGCCGAGATACAAAGTTTGGATGCAGTAAGCAAACCATTCACTTCAGAAATAAAAGAGGCAGCATCGTCTTCCAATCTTTTCAAAACATTCACACAAAAAAATCAGGCACATAAAATTGATGCCAATGAAAAAAGTGAATTGAAACATTGGAAAAGTTTTTTTGAGAGTGAAAAGCAAGAATTGAAAAGTGAAAAATTAGAGTTTGAACAAAAGGCAGGCAATTCACCATTAACTTTTCAGCATTCACAATTTATTCAACTTCACAACACTTATATTATTGCATCAACAGAAAATGGATTTGTTTTGGTGCATCAGCAATTGGCACATGAAAGAATTTTATACGAACGTTACAGCCTTGCTGCACACGGCAAACAAATGTCAACGCAAAAAAGCTTGTTCCCTGTTACGTTGGAATTAGCAACAGCTGATGCGGTTTTATTGACAGATATTTTGCCCGATCTTTTTGCAATCGGTTATCAGATAGAACCCTTTGGCAGCAATACTTTCGTGATCCAGGGCACACCGGCCGATGTGTTGCAGGGAAACGAAAAGCATTCGATAGAATTATTGATCGAGCAGTTTAAACATTTCAGCAGCGATATAAAATTTTCGAAGCGTGAAAAATTAATTCGTTGCATGAGCAGGCAACAAGCTATCAAAGCCGGACAAGCATTAACGCAAAAAGAAATGCAAAGTTTGGTGGAAGAATTATTTCAATGCGACACACCAAATATTACCGTGACCGGTTCTCCAACTTATTTGGAATTTAAAGAAGATTATTTGGACAAGATGTTTGGGAGATGATACCCCCAGCCCCTAAAGGGGAGTTTTAATAGTTGTCAATAATTTCAGTGATAAATTTTTCAATCGATCTTCTGATCGCTGATGCAGCAGCCTGATGATTATTGACCATCACCGAAAAAATTAATTGTTTGTTTTTATTGGTGATGATATAACCGCTCAACGCAAGATTGTTACTTACCGTTCCGGTTTTTGCATAAATTTTCCCAACATAGTTTTTATATAAACCTTTTAAAGTTCCTGCATCACCCGTTGGAAGTATGGCTGTGATTCGGTTCCATGCAAAATCGTTTTTCATTTTCTCTAATAAAAAAACAAAATCCTGTGGTGATATTAAATTGTAACGGCTTAACCCGCTGCCATCCACCCATTTTGGTTTTTGAGGAAAATTTTTGTAATCGGTTGCCAATAAAGTTTCAATAATTTTTTCATCGCTCATTAGTCCTAACCTTTCATTGCTTACCATTAATAAAGTTTGTTCGGCAAAAAAATTATCGCTGCGATGCATGGTTATTTTGAGAAGCGAATCGGTGGGTTGGGAGTGAATGATGTTTTTATAATCTTTTCCATGCGAAAACATCAATTCAAGTTTAGTTGAAATATTCAATGTATCATTTAATAAATCTCTGACAGAACTTATATGCGGAACAAATGGAACTTGAATATTTTTATTTTTTCCGGGGATAATTGAAAAATAATTATTGTCCCACATACGAATAACATCAATTCCATGAGCAATTAAAGCCTTGCCAGTAATACCGTGAATTTCAAATATTTTAGGTATTACTTTGATTGTGCTATCCTTGGCTAATTCAAAAGTTGCTATATTACCATAAATAGGAAATTCTCCTCTTGATGCAGCATAAGATTCTTTATAATCATCCCATGCCCAGCCTTTACCTTGATATTTAAAATCTTGAACTCTTGGCGAAATTTCAATGCTTTTAAACTTTTTTAAAAAATCGTATACTGGTTGATTTGTGAAATCCGAGATTAAAAATGTAGGATCAGCAGTAGGTCTTATTGAGATTGAAGTATCGTTAATTTTCTCATACCTCAATCCCACCAAACTATCTCCCAAATATTTCATCGCTGCATAACAAGTCAACAGTTTTGTATTGCTTGCCGGAATAAAATATTTATTCCCCTGATAATTATATAAATATTTTTTTTCTGCCGGATCGTACACACTAATACCAACATGCGCCGATAAAAGATCACTGTCATTCAAAAGGTATGTTGCAGCATATTGTTCAATTTTATTTTCAACAACAACTTTTTCTTTTTCATTCGTTGCAGTATTGCCAACAGGCTGTGGCGTTTTCATCAATTTTTTGTGCGCAGTACAAGATGCAAAACCCAACAGCAAAAAGCAAACGGCAATATTTATTTTAATTCTCATAATCGATTGTTTATCCGTTCATCAATCAAACTAATGTTGATTTTTAAATTTCTTACTTTTATTAGCTCACACCAAAACACCGAAATATGAAAATACAACATTCAAAACTATTGCTGATTGCTGCATTGTTTTTTGCAGTATCCGTTTCTGCTCAAACAAAAAAATATATCGATAAATCCAATATGGACCTGTCGGTGAAACCTGGCGATAATTTTTATCAGTATGCCAACGGTACATGGATAAAAAACAATCCTGTGCCTGCTTCCAGAACACGTTGGGGAAGTTTTGATGAATTGCGTCAGGAAAGTTCTAAACGTTTGCAAACATTATTGGATGATGCTACCAAAACAACCAATCCCGATCGCAAAACAAAGATCATCGGCGACTTTTACAAAAGCGGTATGGATAGTTTGGCCATCGAAGCAAAAGGTTATCAACCCATCAAAGCCGATCTTGACAAAATAAACAATCTTTCATCTGTTGCAGATATTATTCACGAAATAGTGTACATGCGCGTAAATGGCTTGGGCAGTCCTTTGTTTGGAATGAATGTTGGTCCCGACAGAAAAAACGTAATGGCCTATATCCCTTCCATCAGTCAGGGCGGAACGAGTTTGCCCGACCGCGATTATTATTTAAAAAATGATACACGCAGCAAAAAAATTCGTGATGCTTATAAAATGCATCTACAAAAAATGTTCTCATTGGTTGGAGAAGATGAAACTACTGCTGCTGCAAGTGCTGCATCAGTTTTAAAAATTGAAACCGAATTAGCCAATGCACAAATGAGCCGCATTGAAATGCGTGACCCCAATAAAACCTATCACAAATTTTTGGTGAATGGTTTAAGTGCAACTACTTCAAACCTGAACTGGGCTTCGATTCTGAATGATTCAAAAATTTACGGCGCCGATAGTGTGCTGGCAAGTAATCCTGAATTCTTAAAAAAAGTAAATGCTATGCTAACCGATGTTCCGTTGAATGATTGGAAAAATTATTTGCGTTGGCATTTGATCAGAAGTGCTTCTCCGTATTTAAGTCACGCGTTTGTTGATGCCGATTTTGACTTTAATAAAGTTCAAACCGGGCAAAAAGTTCCAACACCACGTTGGGAAAGAATGAGCAGTTTGATTGACAGAATGCTGGGCGATTTAATTGGACAATTGTATGTAGAAAAATATTTCAAGCCCGAAGCAAAAGAATACATGGTTAATCTGGTGAACAACATGCAATCAACTTTCGCCGATCGCATCAAACGTTTGGATTGGATGAGTGAAACCACCAAACAAAAAGCTTTGGAAAAATTAAATGCCATGGTTAAAAAAATTGCTTACCCTGATAAATGGAGAACATACGATGGCATTGAAATAACCGCTGATGATTTTTATAAGAACGTTCGCAGTTGCAGTGTTTGGTTTTATAATTTTGATGTCAGCAGAATGGGCAAACCGGTTGACAGAACTGAAATGAGAATGACACCGCCAACCATCAATGCTTCTTATAATCCGTCGATGAACGACATTACTTTTCCCGCAGGTATCTTACAATTTCCTTTCTTCGATTTTGGTGCCGATGATGCCGTAAATTATGGTGGCATTGCCGCAGTGATCGGTCATGAAATGACACATGGCTTCGATGATCAGGGCCGCCAATTTGATGCTGTTGGAAATTTAAAAGATTGGTGGACAAAAGAAGATGCCGATAAATTTGTTGCAAAAGCTGATGAAGTTGTAAAACAATATGATGCTTTAACTGTGCAGGATTCTATTCATGTAAAAGGCAAATTAACTTTAGGCGAAAACCTTGCAGACTTAGGCGGGTTAAGCATTGCATACGAAGCGTTTTCTAAAACCGAACAATTCAAGAAAGGAAAAAAAATAGATGGTTTTACACCACAGCAACGTTTCTTTTTAAGTTGGGCGCAGGTTTGGAGAAGTAATATTTTACCTGATGCAGAAGCACAATTAATTTTAACCGATCCACATTCTCCCGGTATTCATCGTGGCAATGCACCGTTAACAAATATCGATGCATGGTATGCAGCATTTAAAATTAAACCAACCGATAAAATGTATAAAGCACCGAAAACAAGAACGCATATTTGGTAATAAAAAAAATCATCAATAAAAAAGCTCATGCAAATTGTATGGACTTTTTTTATATAGCAAACTTTCGGAACATTACTCAACACCGGTTGCGTCGCACACTTCAACTGAGGAAAGCTATGAGCTATTGCTCGAAGCTCGAAGCTCGCTCCTCATAGCTCAGAACGTACAAGTGTGCGACGCAACAGGCGATGCCATGAAATACTTTTGTTGGTAACAAAAAAATAGCTGCATTTATAATGCGCATCTTCGTCTTACATTTGCCTGCGAAAAACAACAATTATTTTTTTAATTATTTATAGAAGATGAACATTTCAAAAAGTGTTGAATTATTTTCCCGTGCACAACAATCTATTCCCGGTGGTGTAAACTCGCCGGTTCGTGCATTTAAAAGTGTGGGTGGAACACCATTATTTATTACAAAAGCAAAAGGCACCTATTTATACGATGCCGATGGAAATAAATACATCGATTTTATTGCATCGTGGGGACCAATGATTCTTGGCCACGCTTACGAACCATTGGTAAAAGCAATACAGGAACAGGTTTTATATTCTACTTCGTATGGCGCACCAACCGAATTGGAAATTAAAATGGCCGAGTTAATTAAATCGATGACTTCGAATGTTGATTTGATACGCATGGTGAGCAGCGGCACAGAAGCCTGTATGAGTGCGGTTCGTGTGGCACGCGGTTATACAGGAAAAAATAAAATAATAAAATTCGAAGGTTGTTATCATGGTCATGCTGATTGCTTTTTAGTAAAGGCAGGAAGTGGTTTAGCAACATTAAATATTCAAACTGTGCCCGGTGTTACTACCGGTGTTGCGAATGATACATTGACTTGTGCATACAATGATCTCGATGCAGTAAAAAAATTAGTTGCAGAAAATAAAAATCAAATTGCTGCAATTATTACCGAACCTGTTGTTGGTAACATGGGTTGCATTTTACCCGAAGCCGGATTTTTAGAAGGACTAAGAAAAATATGTGATGAAGAAAATATTGTTTTCATTTTTGATGAAGTGATGACGGGTTTTCGTTTGGCAAAAGGTGGTGCACAGGAAAGATTAAAAATTAATGCCGACTTGGTTACTTATGGAAAAGTTATTGGTGGTGGTTTGCCGGTTGGTGCATTTGGTGGTAAAAAACATTTGATGGAATGTGTGGCACCGCTCGGAAACGTTTACCAGGCGGGCACTTTAAGCGGTAACCCCATTGCAATGATCGCGGGTTACACTTTGCTTTCTATTTTAAATGAGCAACCAAATATTTTTAAAGAGCTCGAAGAAAAAACAATTTATTTAAAAGAAGGATTGGAAACAGTTTTAGGAATCAGCGGAACACCATTTGTTATCAATCAGCTGGGAAGCATGATCAGCGTGCATTTCAGCGATCATGCGGTTACAAATTTTGAAACGGCTGCATCGGCAAATAATGAATTGTTTAAAAAATATTTTCATGCCATGCTGAAACGTGGTGTGTATTTACCACCATCGGCTTTTGAAAGTTGGTTCTTAAATAATGCATTAACTCAGGAAGATCTGGATTATACAATTAATGCAACAGCCGATAGTTTAAAAGAAATTTTATAATTTATTTTTCTTGAGCAAGCGATAGAATAAGAATGATGCTGCGGTTGCGTCGCACTCTTGTACTGAGGAAAGCTATGAGCTATTAGCTACGAGCTGTGAGCATTTGCTCGAAGCTCATGGCTCGCTGCTCATAGCTTAGACCGTTGAAGTGTGCGACGCAACAGGTGTTTCATTGAAATACAAAAGCTCGTCCAATAATTATTTTCTTTTTGCTTTATCCCATAAAACTGATTGTCCCGAATTAAAATAACGGAACATGCCCAATATCATGGCGTAATTCATGAACACAAAATAATACGGGATGAATAAAATTTTTATTCGCACTTGCCGGCTTTCCAGTAGCCATCCTAAAATTGCCGAAGCATAAAATGCAATTTGTGCGAGCATTAATAATTTATATAAAATTTCGGTGGTTTGAGTAACGATATAAATATTTAAAAAGAAAACGAAGATCATTAAAATGGGCGTGATGGTCCAGCGCAACACACGGTGACTGATGTATTGAAAACTCAGCAGCGGCATAAAAAACGGATTAAATAATTTACTTGTGCGTATGGTTGATTGGATACCACCTGCTGCAATGCGAACTTTACGTTTTAATTCTTCTTTTAAATTTTCGGAAGAAGATTCCATTGCATACGCATCGGGATCGTAAGCAATTTTATAACCACGCATGGCTATCTTCATCGAGATCATAAAATCATCAAGCAAAGTGTCGGGTTCAACAGGAACATACAATGCGGTACGCACACTGAACAATTCGCCTGCAGCACCCACAACAGAATATAATTCGTAATCCCATTTTTTTAATTTCGATTCGTATTTCCAGTAAAAACCTTCGCCTGCAGTTGCATCGGATGATTCTTCGATGTGCACACGTTTTTCGCCGGAAACCGCTCCCACCTTAGGATTGGCGTAATGACGCGAAAGTTTTAATAAAGCTTCTTTATTTAAAAAAGTATTGGCATCGGTAAATACAACAATATCGGAATCTACTTCCAGCATGGCACGATGTACAGCTGCAATTTTTCCGCTGCGGCCATCTTGGTGCATCAATTTTATTTGCGGATATTTTGCAATGATGGCATCTGTTCCATCGGTTGAGCCATCGGTAACGAAAATAATTTTGAATTTATCTTCGGGATAATGAAGCGATAATGTGTTGTGGATTTTTTCTTCAATAATTTTTTCTTCATTGTAAGCTGCCACCACCAAAGTAAGTGATGGGGTAAAATGTACCTCATCAATATTTTTATTTTTTATAAAAATTCTTTTCAGTTTTATTAAAAAAAATAAAACAATTCCATAACCAACATAGGTGTAAAAAATAATGAACAAGCTTATCCAAAGAATTAATTTCATGGCAATTATTTTAAAGTATAACCTAAATAAGTGCTGGTGGTTTTATTGGTGATGTTCCACCAAATTGCTTTCAACAACATTTTAATAAAATTAGTATCACCGCTTTTTATGTAAGTAATAATATTTCTCGGTGCAACAACCAACACAAAGTAAAAATAGAAAATGTATCTTTTAAAAAACGGTGCATTGCGGCGGATAAATAATATCCGGTTGCGGTTCATAAAATATTCTTTCAATGCGCTTTTCTTTCCAACTGAAACAGATTCTTTATGAAAGATCAATGCGTTGGTATTTACCCAAATTTCGTAACCGGCATGTTTAATATGGTCGCACCAATCCATTTCTTCATAATACAAAAAAAAGTTTTCGGCCATCGTTCCGGCTTTATCGATCGCTTCTCGTTTTACCATCATGGCTGCACCATGAGCAAATCCGGTTTTAGCGATTATGTTATCGTACTGACCATTATCTTTTTCAAATTGTCCGAGTTGTTTATTTCTTGCAGTGAAATAATTCATCTCTGTATAACCCACATACTGCAGCATTTGGGGCTGATCGAAATATTTTATTTTGGGAGAAACAACAGCAACATTTTTGTTCTTATCTAACGTATCTACTAATTTATCAATCAAGCCTTCTGTAAATTCTGTATCATTATTTACAAAAAAAAGATAGTCGCCTTTTGCAGCCTTGATCCCAATATTATTACCACCGGCAAAGCCTAAATTTTTTTCGCTGCGAATAAAAATAACATGCGGATATTTTTCTTCCCACTCAGGTAGAGGATTTATTTTACTGCCGTTATCAACCACGATTATTTCGATGTTGGGATATTGATTTTCTTTTGCTACAGAAATTAATAATTCTTCAGTAATATGGCTATGATTAAAATTGACTGTAATGATGGAAACTTTTTTCATAAAATCAGCAATAAATAAAACTAATTTTCATTATTAAAAGTAGTGCAAAAATCGCCTATTCTTGATTTATTGCTTTAATTTTAAAGCAGGAAATGTTTTTATGAAAAAAGTCCTGGTTGCTTGTATAGAAAATTGGGATACACTTCAGGAAGTTCCATTTGTTTTGCACGAAGGCGGATGTACGGTTGATGTGTTTTGCTCAAAATATTCTTGGCTGATTACAAACAGTTATTATAATAATTGGATTGAATGCAGCGATGATGAAAAGTTATATATAAAAGAACTGATTGCTCTTGCAGAAAAAAAAGACCAGCCATATGATTGGATCATTCCCGCCGACGAAAAACTCTTAAAAATATTGAATGATGCAATAACTGATGAAGCACTTTTTTATAAAATATTACCTCTTACAAAAATAGAAAGCAGGGAAATACTTGCCTCAAAAGCAGGCCTGTCGAGGTTTTGCCAAGACCACTCCATTGCAAGCCCCAAGTATATTATTTACGATCATAAAAATAATTTCGATGCAACCACGTTAAAATTAAATTATCCGGTTCTTTTAAAACAAGACCTGAGCTGGGGTGGCGGAGGGATTTTATTTTGCGAAAATGAAGAGGCTTTTAAAAAAAATATCCTGCTAACAAATAAAGCATACAGCACAATCATACAGGAATATATTACCGGAAAAGATATTGGTGTTGAGGCCTTATTTCGTAACGGTGAATTACTTGAATACAATACCGGCGAAGTGCTTACTTATTTTGGAGATAAATTTAATTTTACCACAAAACGAAATTATTTTAACAGCAAAAGGCTTGCTAACGAATTAAGTTATATTGGTAAACAAATTGGCATAAATGGTTTTGCAAGCATTCAGTTTATTTATAAACCCGAAGACGATATTTATTATTTACTTGAAGTTGATATGCGGCCAAATATCTGGGTACCTTACGGACGATTTACAGGGCACAATTTTTCGGAAGCAGTAAAGAAATTTTTGGATCCGCTATCTCCTCCTGAAATAAAAAACACCGACGAAGAAAAAATTACAGAAGTTGCGCTTTTTTACAGGGATATCATTCGCTGTTTCAAATTTCATGATTTTAAAGGAATACTGCAATGGTTGTTCAATTACAAACATTACTGGAAGTTTGTTCCAACTTATGATAAAGTTTTATCTAAAAAAATTTTTAAGGAATTATTCGGCAACAAAATAAAAAAAAGAATTTCGGTACTATTTAAAATTAAAAGCAAGGGTTAATTCGCGTTCCGATAAATATTTCCCGGATCATTTTAACGAGTCGGAATTGTACACTATAAAACCTCCCCCCAAAATATACCTTGGCTGTTCTTTATACTTAGGGCTGCACAAATTTTTGGTACTATCATCCTTATCAAAAGAAATCCCGCAAAGATCGGTATAGGTGTAAAACAAATTTTCGGAAGAAGATTTTTTTGATCTGTTTTCTTTAAGCTCTTCTATTTTTTGAGGAATTAATTTTTGCAACGAGTCCGAATACCAAATAATAAACGGAATATGCGCAACATATTTGGACGGTTCAGGATAACCGTGTTGCGACAAGTGCCGTTTATCGTCGAAAAGATTTTCGCCATGGTCCGAAATAAAACAAACCGAAGAAATTGTTTTTTGCGAATTAACCATTGTGATCACACTGTCTAAAACATTATCGGTATAAAGAACACTGTTATCATAACTGTTGATGATAATATTTTTTGAATTAAAATCGGTGGCCTGAGAAAAAACAGTTTTGTTTGATGGCTTAAAAACATCGTAAATCCTCGGATATCTTAACGAGTAATCGTAGTGGCTTCCCAAACGATGCAACACGATAAATTTTTTATCTCCGGGTTCATGTATCACATCCGATAATATCTCTAAAAGTTCAGACGATTTGTGTATGTTTTTTGTTGCCTTAAAATCCGACTCTAATAAATACTTCTCATCTGCCTCTGCAATATGGATTTTGATATGGCCATTATCCTGCTGGTTGGTTATCCAATATGTTTTGAAGCCGGCTTCTTTAAATGTACTGACAATACTTTTTTGTTTGTAATGCTCATCAAAATTATGCGGATCAAGTCCGGTAATAATTAAGGGAATTGAATATTCGGTAATGAAAGCATCGGTATTAGTATTTGAAAAAGAAATCAAATTTTGTTGCTTTGCTAATTTAGGTGTGGTATTTCTGTAATAACCATTAATTCCCAAATGATCGTATCGCAGGCTTTCATCCAACACTAAAATAAAAACTTGTTTAGCATGAATATCAAAATTTGATTTTGCATGAAATGTAAAAGAGTCCCTTTCATTTTTTGAAGAATTCATCAACTGATACTGTTTATACACAGAGCCAACAGAATAAACAAGTGATGTTGGATATAGAGTATAGAACCTTCCCCTCATTCTTTTAAAATAAGTTGACTGATTGCCATCATAAAACGGGAATATTATAATGATGAATAAAGAACATAGACTTATGATGGCACTTGTTTTAAATGAAACTTGTTTGGGTACTTTATTCACCAATGAAAAGTATATACCAAATACAATTAAAATAATGATCAAAAAAGGAAATGCAAAACTTTTTAATAATTCGGATGCTTCGTTGATATTGGTATTTATAATAAGTAATACGATCGAATCATTAATAGGAACATTATAATAAACGATACATGCAAAAGTTAACGGAACAAGTAAAATAGCCGGTAATAACAACCAGGCGTATAAACGAAGATGATTACGAAAAATAAAAACCGGTAAAAACAACAAGCTGTTCATTACAATAATGCCAAGGAATGCAATATTGTATTGTTTGCTCTCTATAAAAAAAAGAAAATCAGGAAATGTGATCATTAAATGAATCAGTACCAAGTACCATACAGACTGCCTTATTTTATTATCTTTTAAAAACTTCATCGAGAATTTTTCAGTAATTAAATTTATCTATATAATCCAATATACTAACGTCGGTTTTTACATTAAATTTTCTTGCAAATAATTTTCCGCAATGCAATAATGTATCGGCATCTTTAATGGTAAATGTTTTTGGATTGGGTTTCCCTTCCGACCAATCTATATAACGCAAATTATCGTTCAACATATCATCATTGTATTTTGAGTTATACAAAATAGTTTGGAAAACGATTTCATCGCTGCCCCATGTAAAAGTAAAGAAGCGTTTTACATTCTTATTTTGTTTCAAATAATCAACAATATATTTTACGTGGTCCAATGTAATTGTGAACCATTGCGATCTTCCAACGGCAATTAATCCATTAGGCATTTTTCTGTCGGGCAAACAAATATTCAGCATCTTTTCAACTGTAAACTTTCCCCTGAAAGAATAATTAGCTAAATGATATTTAGTTACTCTTGGTATGGCTTCTGTCCATTCGTCAGTTACCGAAAGTGTGTGCATGAAAGCCTTGCCCATATTGGTTTTAAAGAAGTTGTGTATTTCGTTAACCGGTTTTAAAGGGTAATCCTGCCCGCTTAATAAATTAATATAATCGTAGTGTTTACCTGATCTGATTATTTCTTCAAAACCATTAACCGTTGCCTGCACAATACTGTAAGCGCCCCAGAATACTTTCTCTCTTTTCTTAATAAAAAAAACATGTTCGTCATCAGCAAGAAATAAAAAATCAGCAATCGGAGTCTTTAAATCAATGTGGATATAAAAATCAGCATCATCATGCCGCAATCTTTTTATCAATCTGTTCAATTGATCGGGTTCTGAATGTGCCAATATCAAATGTGCGATCTTCAACTCTCTGCTATTTTATTTTTAAATAAATTTTCTTGAATTAATAATTTTAATTCAGAAAAACCAATTGTAAAAAAACCAATCAACGAAAATTCAAGATATTTTCTCAACCAATAATATCCAAATATCACGCCCGATAAAAATGTAAATAAAGTAGCCAATGCAACACCATTGATATTCCCGAACACATAAATCCCCGTAAAATCAAATACCACATTGGTTGCCAGCATTACGAGTACCTTATAAAAATTAATTCTTGGCTGATGAATGATATCGAGTGTTACGCCTAAAAATCTGTCGATCGGATAAAACATGGCAAACGACATAAAAATGCGATATACCGAAACCGCATAAGTGCCCATGTATTTTCCGCCGCCCAATAAACCAATCGCATACTCTGCAAATAAAATAGCAATAAAAGAAACAGGTACCAATGCAAGCGTAAGCATGCCGGCATATTTCTGCATGATATAAACAACTTCCTGTTTATTCTTTTTATTAAATGCTTCCGACATGGCAGGCATTCCGGTTGCTAAAAAACTTCTCAGCGGTATTTCAATAATCTCCATCAAACGCATGGGAACTGTGTACATGGCAACGGCGGCCGGACCTGCAACACCCAATACAAACATAATGATAAATGTATCGGAGCTTCGCAGAAGGTTTGTGCTGATAGTGGTTCCTACACTGAATTTTCCAAAATTAAAAAGCTCGAGAATACTTTCTTTTGTTCGTTTCGAAAATGTTTTTATTCCTGTCCAACCTTTTATAAAACAATACAAACTTGTAATCGATGCGCCCAAAACATTTATGATCAAAACTTCCTCAAGATTTATCTTTCTAAAAATGATCATCACTAAAACCATTAAAATAAATACACCCTGGTTAAGGATACGCAATACCAACAACTTATCAAACCTTTGCTCAGCCTGTAATATCCACGAAGCAATGGCCGATGGCAGCGTACATAAAAAAGTAATTCCAAACCATTTTAAAATAATTATAAACCCAATATTGTCGGTAAAATAAAGAGCAGTCAACCCAAGTATATTGGCTGCAATAAGAATTGCAGTAATGGCAAAACTTAAATACCATACCGATCCCAGAACTGTTTCGGCGCGGCTTTTTTCGGCACCACTATAAAATTTTATAAGTGCAACCTGCAAAAATCCTGTCCTGAAAGTATCGAGCAAAACAAAAACAGATTGAAAAAAAAACCAGTACCCAATATCAGTGGCGTGCATGAAACGCAATAGTATGGCCACTGTAACCATCGACAGCACTGCCATGGAGCCATTCCCAAGCAATGAAAGAAAATGTTTGTTTCGTAATTTTGATATGATTTTCTGCAAGGGCATTTTTTTGATTGAAGTATAAGTTAGTTTTTTTGTTTGAATTATTTTACAACTGTTTCAATTGCTTTATAAATTTCGTTCACGCTGTTTTCCCATGAATGGGACGAGGCAAATCTTTTTCTTTCTTCTTTTAAAATATCATTGTCTTCGCCCAATGCTTTCTTGATCAATGCTACATATTCTTCTTTATTTTCTGCGAGATAAGTGTGATCGCTGAAAATACTCATGGCTTCTGTTTTCGTTGCCACCACCGGTTTTCCAACGGCTAAGTATTCATCGATCTTTCGCGGATAATTTCCAATCGTAACCTGACTAACAATTTGTGGATTGATGCAAACATCAAATGCATTGATGTAAGATGGTAATTCAACCGGATCTTTCGAACCAATGAAATAAACATTTTTAATTTGATGCAAATTGCTTTTCTTAAACTGGTCATCTTCAGGTCCAACCAAAACCACACTCCACTCCGGGTTCGATTCGGCAATATGCGCAATCACATTCAAATCCAAACGCAAACTTTGTAATGCACCAACATAACCGATGATAGGATTGGGTATCAACAAAATATCTTTCGGTTTATTTCTGTCTTTAATATTCATAAAAATATCCAGCTCGCAACCCTGTCCAACATAAAAAGAATTGGGATTATATTTTTTGCAATAATTGGCGAGGTATGTTGAATTGGCCACGCACACATCATTCTTGGCAATTAATTCTGGCTCTAATTTTTCGCCATGCAGTTTCCAGTAATCAACCGCCAGCATATAATCTCTCGAATAATAAATGCTCAGTTCCGGTTTTAAAAAATCTTTCAAATAAAAACACCGGAATATATCGTTGTCGTTAAAGAGAATTATATTTTTAAAACCAAGTTCATCGGTTGCTTTTTTGATCGATGAGGCAAATCGTTTATTGTTTATTTTGTTCAGCCACTCAAATACAAATTGGTTTTTTATCCAATTGATCGATTCGATCATCTTATCCGGAAACAAATTCCACAAATTATTTTTTATTAACTCGATGTCATTTTGTTTCCCTTTAATTACCGCCAAACGTTTTTGTATCTTGGGTTCTGCGCGGTGCTTGTATAAAGTAATCCTATCCAAAGGCGAGTTAACATACAACACCCTGTTGTGTTTACTCATCTCTTCGGCAATATTTTTACAGTTGCTGCCAATCTCAACATCCCATGGTTGTTGACCAACAATAACAATATCTCTTCCGCTAATCATTTTAAATATTTTTTTGTTACGAACTGCATAACAAGTGTGATGCTTTCGTTGCGTCGCACTCTTCAACGTTCTGTTCGCTATTCAGCTTTCTTTGAATTCATCAATAATTCATTTTGTTCCTTATCAATTCTAAAAGTTGCAATAATCAATGCAGCTGCCAAATAAAAATTCACGTTCGACGGAAACTGTACCAATGCTTCCTGCGGAAAATTACCAATGTTCAGCGCAAAAATTATCAATACGGCAGCCAAACAATACGATTTCAATTCAGGATCTCGGATGCTGTAAAAATTATTTATTCCTGTTTTTAAAATTGTAAACATCATCACGCAAAAAATAGCCAATCCTATCCAACCTAATTCAACCGTTACCCGCACATAACCACTGTCGGGCGGAAAATTTGACAAGTACGAATTAGGCGCAAACTTTTGCCCCCATTCGCCCGTAGCTCCTAAGCCACCGCCAATAGGATGCGTCCACACAAATGGTTTGATGCGGGCCTGATTCGCTTTTCGCACCAGATACGATGGATCGTTATTGGGTTTAAATGCAGATTGAAAACGTAAGATATTTTGATTGGATGTTGGCATAACAATCAATCCAACAACAAACGCTGCCGCAACGATCGAAAAAATAAAAATCTTTTTACTGAAATTAAGAATACCATACAATATTAGAGCAGCTGGAACCAAAGGATAAGCACCGCGTGTTCCGGAATACAACATGTTCATCAAATAAAATCCAATCGCAAAAACAAGTAATACTTTTTTTATGTTGTTGACTGGCCCGGTTAATAAAGCAATGCATAATAAACTTGCCGTAACCATGTTATATGCAAATGTTACGGGATCGGAGAAAATAGAAAATTTACGCCAGTGCCCCGAAATAAATAAAAGCAACTTTACATTCGGATCGTGATTAAGATATGTTTCTTCGAAACCTGTAAAACCAAAATATTCCTGCTTAAATGCATAAGCTGCGCCAATTAAACAAAGTGCTATCCACCATTTTAAAATTAATTTTATAAAAGCTTTGCTGCGGATATTGTACGAAAAAATAAAAAAACTAAGTGCCAGCATTGCTACGGTACGAACCGTGTAAACCCAAGCCAGTTTTGATTCTGCGGCGGGATTGATCACTTCCACAAAATTATACCCTATCCAGATTATGATAAACCAGCTGATAGGATTATTAAAGATTTGCCAGTCTGCTTTTTTCTTCTGCTGAATAAAAACCCCCAGAATTAATAGCACCAGCATTCCATCCATCAATGTACCTAACGGAAAATTAACGCCGGCCCTTCCTAAAAATGCAATGGAATAAGCCATCGTTAAATAAACAAGGATGCCAAATTTCGGATAAACTACCAAAGCATAAACAACCGGTATGGCAATGATCACAATTGAAAATAATATCGCAAAAACAATTCCGAACATGCTAACACCAATTGCAAGAATTGTTGCTGAAAGAATTAAAAAAATAATACCGGCAACATTATTTAATTTTTCGATTAATACAATTCTTCTGCATGCACTGATGATCTTTTGCCATTTGCTTTGCGGCAGCGGGGATATGGGGATTTGCAGGTTTTCCATTTATGGCAGCAGCATTAATAAGTAAAAAAGAATGATGATAAACATTACAAAAGCAATAGCAAGCCTTCGCATTATGGCATCAATGCTTTGCTGCATCTGCTCTTTTGTGCGTTTCGCATATTTTATGGCTGGCTGTGTGCTCATAAATTATTTTTTGATCTCTTCTAAGTTTTTATCATAAAAATGCTGCGTTGCCACCGAATGTTTATTTGCCCTTCTGACTTTCAATAATGAAAGAACCTGGTAAAAAATAAATTTCGGTATGCCGCCCAGAGATTGATAAATACGTTTATCGGTATCGGAATTAAGCAATGCAATAAAAAATCCTGTTGTGAAAATGATAAACCCGGTTAACCAAATAACTGCAACAAACGGATCGATGAAAACATTTACCATCATCAACAAAAAAGAAAGAATTAAAAAAATAAACAGCGGCGGACGAAGCAGTACAAATCCAAATAAAAACTGGTTCCAGTTAAAATTAAAAATACCCTCAGCAATTAATACAAACCCAAACCTGAAATACCTGAACCATGTGTTGATCCATCTTGCCCGCTGATTGATCAACTGATCGGATCGAGAAGTTTTTTCATCATACACAACAGCATCTTTTGTAAATGCGATACGGTATTTGCGCGAAAGGATCTCTTTTTGTAAAACCTTATCAAATCCTGCTCCCGTTATATCCAACTGTTCTAAACAATTCCTGTACAATTCAACTGTGAAGGCCATTCCGGAGCCCGCCAATGTTGCCGACGAACCAACAGCAAATAATATTTGCCCGTCGAAATAATGATAATACACATCTCTTGCTGCATCAACACAAGCAACTGTTGTGTCTAAATTTTTTGCTTTGCGTTCGCCCTGCACGGCAGCAAAGCCGGTATCGAAATATGTATTTAATGCAGTAAGATAATTGGGTTCAACCAAATTATCACTGTCAATAATTGTTAAGCGATCATGATTTCTTTTAAACCTCCGGATCGCATAAAAGTGCGAACGTGTATTGCTGGCCAATGTTTTCTCGGGCCGCAATACAATTACTCTTTCATCATCAAATTGCAGGTTACTTACATCGCATTTATCGGCAACAATATAAATAAGATAGTTGTTGTAATTTAATTTTAATAATGAATCTATAACCGGCGGAAGTGTTTCTGTTTGTTCGTATGCCGTTACAATAATTGCATAATCGGCTTCGGCAGAAGAATTATTTTTCTGAATTGGTTTTTTCTTTTTAAAAAGAAAGATCAGGTAGAGCAAAAAAGGGAATACTAAATTAAATCCAATCAGTAATTGAAAGATGATCCATACAATATTGGCGAAAGTGGCAACCATAATTTTTTATTTTTCCGTATCACTTTTTACCATTTGATTGTTTTTTACGATTCCCAACTTTATTTAATACCCAGCCAATAAATTTATCATCTAAACTCTTCAGGTAATTTACATCTTCATTTTTAAAGAATGAAATAGTTTGATTAGCTTCAAAAACAGCAACTAATTTATCGCCAAAGTCAATCCACTCTTTCGATTTGTTTAAACTGCTTAACGCCGCTGTTTCAATAATGATGACATCAAAATTATTTTTTAATGCAGCTAATTTTTCCCGGATGTTTTGTGCATCGCTTAATTCCAATAAAGAAACATCGCCACCTCTTGTACCAAGGATATTTATATTTTGAGAAGATTGAATATCGTATAGCGAAATTTTATTTTGCAAAAGATCTTCCAAAAATAAAACACTGTTTGTTGTTGATGTTATAGCAGGGTTGTTGAAATTTCCATCAATCACTAAAACCTTTTTATTGATTGCCGAATAAGCATAGGCCAAGCTTAACGCCAAAATTGTTTTTCCTTCCATCGGATTTAAACTGGTAAGCAATAAAATTTTATTGCCAGCCATTTCGTTTCCGATCTCAAAACGTGTTGACCTCAATAATTTTTTAAACTCTGCATGGTTATCCGTTTCCTCGTTCCAGATATTATTAAAATCGAGAAGTGATGTTTTAATGAAAGGAAGAAATCCCAGCACAGGTAAATTTGTTTTATCGGCCAGTTCTTTTGGAATATGAATGGAATCATCCAGATAAAATAAAATAAACATCACCACCATACAAAAAATAAAACTCAACACACCGCTTAAAGCCACCAGCAACATTTTTTTTGATGGTTGTTTTTGACCAGGCATCCCAATTTCAACTTGTTTAAGTTTGATGAGGAAGTTCGATTCCATACTGGTTTGGTTGAACTTCTTCAAAATTTCGATATACTCTTTACTGGCAATATCGATGGCACTTTCGTAAGATTGTATAACAGCTTCGTGCGGTACCAGCATATCGAACTTTTTGTTCAGCCTATCCAATTCATTTTTTAAAGTTGATATCCCGTTCTTGGCCAGATCGAGCTGAACTTCCAGATTCATCTTTTGCAAAACAAGGCTTTCTTTTGCAGCCAATGGATTTATAATATATTTATCCGCTGAACTATTGATCTGAGCAGTAAGAATATCCGAGAGTGAATCTATTTTCTTTTTATATCGAACATCATAATTGCTGCGCACATAATCATCATTCAGCTGTTTTATATTATCTTTTGTGGCAACGATCTGTTGATTGATTTTGGCAAGTGTACTTTCCAAATATTTCCTGTCTTTAGGATTGAACTTGTCATCAATGCCTTTTAAAGCACCGGTTATAGACAGTATATCTTTTTCGGCAATATCTTTTCGTGTTTCAAAATCGGCTATCTGTGCGTATAAACTTTTTGCCTGTTCGTTCAAATTAAGAACCCTGTTTTTAATTTTATATTCTTTCAACCCGTTCATCTGGGTATCCATTGCAACCCATTTTTGTTTTAATACACTATCTAAAAATTTGGTTGCTTTAACTGAGTTATTTCTAATCAATGAAGAATAGTAATTGATAAATTCTTCGGTTAAGGAATTAACAACAAAAGCTGAAAGAACAGGCGAATCCGATTCAAACTCGATGTTAATATAATCGCTGTTGTTCAGTCGAAATACATTCATCTTTTTCTTCAAACTCTTTTCGTCATAACCCATCGAGATCAGTACTTTATTCAATCCGTTTTGATCTTCATCCCATAAAGAAAGAGACTGGCGGTTTTCATATAACCCGGAAAATACTTCTAAGGCATGTTTTCTTGCCCTATCGTTTAATTGCAATAATAATTTACTTGGTTTTCGGTAAGGCGTATCGCTGGTAAGATCGTGAATGATGAGCAGGTAAGAAACCTGATCGAACATTTTCTTCATCTGGATACTTTGAAGAAGATTGCTGAATTGCTGATCGATCTTCGATTCCTGCGAGCTGCTGTTCGACTCAATAAATTGGTTCTGCGATTGATCGGCCAAACCGGTTGAAATTTTAGACGACGATATATAAGTATCGGGAAGATTACGAACTAAAAAATAGGTAAGTATTACCGTAAATATTGGTATCCCAATAAGTATAAACTTTTGGCGGCGTAACTGATTGATGAATTTGAGTAGTTCCATTAGTGGATGTCTTCGAGTTTTTTACCAATTAATTCTTCGATACTGCTTTTTGCAATTAATACCGATCCTTCGGCTTCGATAACTCTTTGCCGCTGATCGGAATATAATATCATCGACTTACTGTAATTCTCAAAAGTCTCTTCTCCTTTTTCGAACTTGTATTTAAATTGTTTGCTTAAACTTTCGGCATCCAAAGCTGCCTGAGTTTGCACTTTTAAAATAGTGAGCTGCTGAACATATTTAAAGTAGCGGCTTTTTACATCAGCCTCTAAATTCAAATTATATTCGTCTTTATCTAATTGCGCAATTTTATATGCTTCATGACTTTGCCTTAGCAATACCGGCTTCTGAATTAAAGAAGAAATATTTAAGAACAATCCGAGCTGAAAACCTGATAATGTAGGATTGGTAAGGGTTTGGGCTGCTGTTGGACTGTAAAATGCCGATACGGTAAAAATATCGAACCACGATAATTTGGCTTTTTTAATATCGTTTGAAGCGATAATTATTTTGTGATTAAACACTTTCATTTTAGGATAATTGCTTTTTGCAGTATCTATTAATTTTTGCAGAAAAACATAATCAATCCCCGAAGCCAATGATTCCTGTGCCTGTACCGAAAAAGTACCGAAAGCAAAAAAAAGGATAATAAAATATTTAATTATTTTCATGAATATTGGATAGCAGGTTTTGGTGCAAAAATATTTTCTTCATAAGAAATGTTTATTTATTATTTCGATCCTGAAACAATCTATAAAATGAAATAAAACATTCAGCTTTTTAAAGGTAACAAAAGAATTGCTTCGATTGCTATTTTATTAGTTTCAAAATATCATTCATAAACTCGAAAAAAAATCTAACTTCAATAATATTTCAATCCAATAGTATGTCTTTAAAAGATTCTATTAAAAGCAATCCACGAGTCAAAAAGTTTGTTCATTGGATGCTGGTATCAACTAACGAAGCAAGACCACGGTTATGGGTAAAATGGTTTATAAATCCTTTCATCCATAAAAAAGGAAAAGGCGCAAAAATAAGATGGAGAACAAGAATTGATGTTTTGCCTTTCAATCAATTTATTCTTGGCGATCATTCTACCATCGAAGATTTCAGCACCATCAATAATGGTGTTGGCGACGTTATCATTGGTCATCATTCGTTAATTGGAATGGGTAATACCATCATTGGTCCCATTACCATTGGCAACAACGTAATTTTTGCGCAAAATATTGTTGCCAGTGCATTAAATCACGAATACCGCGATATTCATATTCCTATCCACGAACAAAAAATATTAAAAGCGGCCATTGTTATTGAAGATGAATGCTGGGTAGCTGCCAATGCAGTTATCACTTCGGGTGTTACCATTGGTAAACACAGTGTTGTTGCGGCCGGAGCAGTTGTTACAAAAAATATTCCGCCTTATTCAGTTGCAGTTGGCAATCCCGCAAAAGTGATCAAACAATTCGATTTTAATAAACAGGAATGGGTAAGGGTTTAATTAAATTTTTATATCAGTTTATGTTCGATGGCATATTTAATTAATTCGGTATTGGTGTGCATGTGCATTTTCTCAAGTATCCTTGCACGATAGGTGCTGATGGTGTTTACACTCAACGAAAGCGATTCGGCCATTTCGGAAATACTTTTTCCCGCTGCAATAAATTTCATTACTTCAAATTCTCTGTTCGACAAATTTTCATGTGGCGGCTTATCTAAATTGTCGCCGTACGCATCAGCAAGTAATTCGGAAATTTCGGGAGTGATATATCTTTTACCGCGAAGGATGTATTCAACTGCTTTTATTAATTCGTCGGGCGCACTGTCTTTTGTAAGATAACCCGATGCACCGGCTTTAATGGCACGTACGGCATACTCTTCGGCTGCATGAACACTTAAAACAAGCAAAGGTGTTTTAGGTGCAAACTCTTTTACTTCTTTAATAATCTCAACACCCGATCTGCCCGGCATCGAAATATCCGAAATGATTACATCATAAGTTTCTTTCGAAACTTTTTTCAGCAGATCAACTGCGTCAGCTACTTCATCAATTTGTGCATGCGGATATTCTTCTGTCAGGATCAATCGTAATCCTTTTCGTACAACACTGTGATCATCTGCAATTAAAATCTTCATAGTTTGATATTTTTCCGGGTCGAGTATAAAGTTATAATAAATATAAATTAGTTTTTAAATAATTATATTTCTTTTCAAAGGATTGAAAGATCAAACATTTTCTTTTTGAAACAGCGCAGGAATTGTTTTTAAGATCAATTTTATATCGTTAATGAAACTGTGATTTTTTGCATACACATTATCCAGCATCAATCTTTCATCTTCGCTCATTTCTCCTTTGCCGCGTTTCTCAACCTGCCACAAACCGGTGATGCCTGCGGGTGCCATAAAACGCAAAGCGTATTTATCGGTAGTTAATTTTTCGGCTTCGTACAATGGCAACGGGCGGTTGCCAACAATGCTCATATCGCCAATGATCACATTCCATAATTGCGGCAGTTCGTCAATACTGGTATTGCGGATAAACTTACCCACTTTGGTTATTCGGGGATCATCTTTTAATTTAATGAATGCCGAACCTTTATTCTTTTTAGAGTAATTAAACTCCTTTTCGCACCATTGAATATTATCGGCATAGATCGGGAACTTACATTTGGTACCGGCACGTTTACAATCATCGCATAAAAATCCGCTCTCCTCGGTTATTTCTGTAACAGATGAATTATCTTTTTTTGCTTCGGCATATTGGTTCAAATGTTTCAGGTCTTTTAACCTTTTATCGGCATCGGCAAACATCGAACGGAATTTATAAAATTTAAAAACCCTGTAGCCTGTTCCAACGCGCAGCGAATAATAAAAAGCAGGGCCTTTCGATTCCAATTTTATCAGTACATACACAATTAAAAACAAGGGCGATAAACAAAGCAAAGCAAGTCCGGCAAAGAACAGATCGAACATGCGTTTTATCAACGGTGTTTTATACGGTTTGAACTGAGCGCTTTTTCTTTTATTATTTATTTCGTCCCAGTATTCGATCAAAAAATTAATTCTTGTCTGCAGTTTTACAATACTTAACGGCATAACAAATATTTCGGCAATGCCTGCTTTTAAGGCGATCTTAGAAATATTATCGTTGAGGTTGTTGCACACTAAAAAGAACGGTATCTGCGCCTTTGATTTTTTGCGGATAGTTTCCAGTAACGAAATGCCACCCGGGGCCATTACCTCACTTTGCGAAATAACTGCAACAATATTTAATTTTTGTTTTTCTGATTGATTGAAAAAAGCTAACCCGCTTTGAAACGAGCGGATTTGTCGCCCCTTAAAATCTATGTTCAACAATAATGAATGAACAACTTCGGTGCAATTTATTAATGCAATTATTTGTGAACTTTTATCTGATGAAATGTCGTTGGTCATGGCTGGTAGGATTAAAACAGTTATTTGCCCATTCTTCTCAAAATCACCCGTATCCGGGCTTCCAGCTCTCTCGGGTTAAATGGTTTTACAACATAATCATCGGCACCGGCATTCAAACATTTGATGCGCATTTCCGAATTATCGTCGCCCGACAAAATCATGATCGGAATAGAATTAAAGAAATCGCTTGCTTTGATCTGAGCAATCAATTCAAGCCCGTTTAGTTTAGGTACATTCAGGTCGGAGATAACCAGATCGGGTATATTCCCATCCTGCAAAAAAGACAAAGCATCTACGCCATTGTTGCAAATCACTGCTTCAAAAATGCCATTCAAATATTCGTTCAAAATGGTTTGCATATAAATATCATCCTCCACTACAAGAATTTTGGAACGATTGGAACTGGTGAAACTCATTGCGTATTTTTTGGTTAACGATAGAATAATAGAATCGAGTATGTAATTTAGTTAATTTCCAACTTGCCCGCAATAATTTTTCTTTTAATAATTATAAAGAATGGCAACATTTAAATACGCCGATATTTCTAAAAAAACTTTACCTTGTTACTTGCAAAATATGACCATTTACCAAAAAATGTTATATCATTTAGGAACGAAATCAGTTGTATTTAAGTTTCGTTCGCTGCATGATAAATTTATAACAGAGAAACCCTTGATAGCCTAGCTGATTATGAGCAGTACAAATTTTTCATTCGATAATAACCAGTTTAACAGGTTCTTCCCTTTTTTTATTCTTATCGATGAGAATCTAAAGATTGAAGAGCTTGGAAATTCTCTGCACAAACTTCATCTTGGTTTAAAGACCAAAACTTTCTCATCGCAATTCAAAGTAAAAAATATTGAACTTTCGATACACGATTTTAAAACACTGCAATCATTAACCGATCAGCAGTTGATCGTTGAATCCATCCATAATCCAAAAATCAATTTAAAAGGCCAGTTCGAATTTCTGGAAGCATCCCATAAAATATTATTTGTGGGTTCTCCTGTTTTTGGCTCTTTCGATGAAGCCGAGGAATTAAATTTAAAGCCAACAGATTTTGCATTTCATGATCCTTATAAAGATCTGATGCAGAATTTAAAAATGCAGCGGATAGTAAATGAGGATGTAAAAAAATTACTGAAGACCTTAAACTATCAACGCGATGAATTAAAACGTTTATCGCTTATTTCGCAGGAAACAATCAATGGTGTTGTTATTACAGATGCCAAAGAAAGGATTCAATGGGTGAATAAAGCTTTCGAAAAAATTTCCGGATACACATTGGATGAAGTGGTAGGAAAAGTACCCGGTACTTTTTTGCAGGGAAAAGATACCAATCCCGAAACTGTAAATTATATACGTCATAGAATTGAAAATGCCCAGTCGTTCGAATGCGAAATAGTAAATTATACAAAGCAGGGAAACGCTTACTGGATAAAGATTTCGGGACAACCCTTATTTGACAGGGATGGTAAACTAACGCAGTTTTTTGCATTGGAAGAAGACATTACCGATCGCAAAAAAAACGAAGAGTTATTAAAGAAAGCCGAAGAGAGATGGCAGTTTGCTTTGGAAGGTGCCGGCGACGGCGTTTGGGAATTTAATTTTTTAACCGGCGAAATTTATTTTTCGACTGGCTATAAAAAGATGTTGGGATATACTGATACCAATTTTAAAAACGATGTATTTGAGTGGTTAAATAAAGTTCACCCCGACGATCTGGAAGATATTAAAGCCACAGATAAATTATACGAAAAAGGGAAGATCAGTCATCACAAGCGGGAATACCGGATAAAAAACATTGAAGGCAAATATATATGGGTATTGGATCGCGGCATGGTTATAAGTCGCACCGATGAAGGCAGGCCGCTTCGCATTATCGGCATTCATACCAATATCACAGAAAGAAAAGAAATTGAAGAACGGTTATTCTTAAACGAAAAACGATACCGCGATTTATTTAATTATAGCCAGGCATTTATTTGCACACATGATTTAACCGGAACTATATTAACTGTTAATCCGGCTCTTTGTGAAGCATTGGGTTACGATAGCAATGAAATGGTTGGCAGAAAATTACAAACATTTATCCCTCCAAAAGATGCCGAAAAATTTCAGCCCGAATATTTAGATAGAATAATTGCCGAAGAAAAAGTAAGCGGTTTATTCAGGGTTGTACAAAAAAATGGCGATAAATTATTTCTGCTTTACCAAAATTATAAAGTGAAGGAAGAAGGTCTGGAACCTTATGTAATTGGTTTCTCGCAGGATATTACCGACCGCGTAAAAGCCGAAAACGAATTATTGCTTGCAAAAAAAATGACCGAAGAAGCGTCGCGTGCAAAAGAAATTTTTCTGGCAAACATGAGCCATGAAATAAGAACACCCATGAGCGGAATATTAGGCGTGGCAGGCTTATTGGCGAAAACCAATTTAGACAGGCAACAAAAAAACTACATTAAACTCATTACCGAATCGGCTAATAATTTATTGGTAATAGTAAATGAGGTTTTGGATATAGAAAAAATAGCATCGGGTAAATTAGATTTCGAAAATGTTCATTTTAAAATATCAGAAAAAATAACAACCACTATTCAATCGTTCCAATACAAAGCCGAAGAAAAAGGATTAAATCTTCATTTTAAAAACGACCTTCCTCATAATCTGATCGTTCAGGGCGATCCTTACCGGTTAAGTCAGATATTAAATAATTTATTAAGCAACGCGATCAAATTTACACACGAAGGAAAAATTATTGTAACTGCATCATTGCATAAACAAGATGACGAAAAAGTAGTCATTGATTTTTTGGTAAAAGATACAGGCATTGGTATCCCCGACGACAGGTTATCTGCTATTTTCGATCCGTTTGTGCAGGCATCGAGCGATACAACCAGAAAATACGGCGGCACAGGATTAGGGCTTTCCATCTGCAAAAATTTAGTTGAATTGCAGGGTGGAAAAATTTCAGTAACCAGCAAAGAAAACGAAGGCACTGCTTTTAATTTCTCTATTCCATATTCAACCGGTTCTGATGATTTATTAACTGAAGAGACGAAGATCGAAGTCAACTTCAGCTCAATAGGAAAGAAAAAAATATTAGTTGCGGAAGATGTTGAGTTAAATCAATTTTTAGCAAGGCATATTCTTGAGGGATGGGGGTTCCTAGTTGATATTGCCAACAATGGTAAAGAAGCTGTTGATCTTGCTTCACAAAAATATTATGATCTTATTTTGATGGACATTCAAATGCCCGAAATGGATGGTATTGCTGCAACTGAAAAAATTCGTAAACTCAAAAACGATACATCAACCATTCCTATCATTGCACTTACTGCCAATGCATTAAAAGGCGATAACCAACGGTATTTGAATGCAGGTATGAACGATTATATAACCAAACCTTATACCGAAGAAAGATTATTTAAAGTGATCAGTAAATTTTTAAAGCCCGCAGAAACGAATGATTTAAATAAAAATGAAATTATGTCGGAAGAAATTATACAAAACGATGCCGAGCAAAACAAAAAACTATATGATCTGAGCATGGTAAACCTTATTGGAAAAGATAACCCTGCTTTTGTAAAAACAATGGTGAAATTATTTTTAGATACCATGCCTGCCGAACTTCAAAAATTAGAAGAAGCAGCAATTAATGATGAACATGATAAAATTAGTTTTACCGCACATAAAATGAAATCTACAATTGATAGTATGGGCATCACTGCTATTGCCGCCACTATCCGGAAATTAGAATTAAAAGGAGAAATAAAAGAAACCCGCGAATCAATTATTAGTATGACAAATGAAGTGAAGAATATTTTGGAAAAAGTAATTAATCAAATGCGATCAGATTTCGGTAATCTTTAATTATAAATCGGCCCTTATTTCAACATGTTTTTTCGGAAATATTTTTCTGATCCTTGCAACAATTGCTTTTAAAAGCCCACCATCAGTTTGAATCCTTCTGTCAGAGGTCCACACTAATGCTTTTGTATCAGTCACAAAAAATAATTTACCATTTAATTTATCGCGAAGTTTTAATGCCAGGTAACCATCTTCATTCGATCCCGGCGGGTGATTAAATCCATCCACCTGCAATCCCTGCTCTCTTCTGAATCCCGAATTAAAACCATATACATTTACTGCCTCATCCTTAAACCACTTATTTAATTTCCGCTTCAAATCGGCAAAATATTCATAGAAAAAATAAATAAATCTTCCGGCGTTGTTGGTAGGAATAAAAGAAAATGTTCCATACACCGAAACAATGTTTTCATTTTTATCAAAAGGTTTTATCATTTCTTCGACCCAGTATTTTGGATAGATCGAATCGGCATCGGCATTTAAAATGTATTTCCCTTTTGCATTGGCCAATCCACAGTTACGCGCAGCAGTAATGCCTTGTTTAGTTTCTTTCACGCAACGTACGCCGGTTGCTAATACCAGCGCTTCTGTGTTATCTTTCGAATTATTATTTACAACAATGATTTCAACAGATTTTGTTGAAACATTATTGCACAACGAGTGCAGGGTTTGAACAATATTTTTCTCTTCGTTATACGCAGGAATCACTACCGAGACTTCAGGAGTTTCGGAACCTTTTGATAAAGTTGAATATGCTTCGCGGATTAACCGAAAAGTTTCATCGGAAGTATAATCAACATTCCAGCTTTTTTGTATGTACAAGGGAATGGATATCGGCCTCATGAAATAGATTATAAAATAAAGTTCGTTTTTATTCTCTAAAATACTTCATCCATTTTATAAAAGTTTCAATACTTCTTCGCCCATTGCAACTGTTCCTAAAATTTTATCGGGAGCTGTATTTGCATCGGCAATATCGCGTGTTCTGAATCCTGCTTTTAAAACAGCATCAACTGCATTGATGATAGTTTCTGATTCGGTTTTTAATCCAAATGAAATATCTAACAACAATGCCGCAGATAAAATTGATGCCAAAGGATTGGCCACACCTTTACCTGTGATGTCGTGTGCCGAACCGTGAATGGGTTCGTAAACACCGGTACCATCGCCAATGGATGCAGACGCTAACATGCCCATGCTGCCTGCGATCTGAGATGCTTCATCGGTTAAAATATCGCCGAACAAATTAGCGGTAACAACAACATCAAAACGTCGCGGATCTTTAATCAATAACATCGCAGTTGCATCAACAAACTGATGTTCAACTTCCACATCAGGATATTCCAAAGCAATTTTTTGAATTACTTCTCTCCACAATCTTGATGTTTCAATAACATTTGCCTTATCAACCGAACATAATTTTTTTCTACGTGTCCTTGCTGCATCAAATGCTTTGCGTGCAATTCTTTCAACTTCATACCTGCTGTATTCTGCAACATCGTATGCAGTATCACCATTATTTTTTCTTCCTTTCTCACCAAAATAAATATCGCCGGTTAATTCTCGGAAAAATAAAATATCGGCACCTTTTAAAATTTCGGGTTTAATGCTTGATGCACTTAATAATTCGTCGAATAATTTTATGGGACGAATGTTTGCATACAATCCTAACTCTTTACGCATCTTTAATAATCCTTGTTCGGGTCGGACTTTTGCCGATGGATCGTTATCATATTTTGGATGACCAACTGCACCAAATAAAACGGCATCCGATTTTTTCATTTTTTCCAAAGACTCATCAGGCAAAGGGTTTCCTGTTGCTTCAATAGCAACATGACCAATCAATGCTTCATCATAAATAAATTCATGACTGAATTTTTTTGCAATTGCATCCAATACTTTTTTACCAACTGCTGTAACTTCTTGTCCAATCCCATCACCGGGAACAATTAAAATATTTTTTTTCATGTTTTTATTTTTTACCACAAAGAACACAAAGTGTTTCACAAAGTGCTCAAAGAATTACTCTTTTTATTCCGTTTTTTAAAACTGTAACATTAAAATTAAGCAGCAACCCAAGATTGTAATTACCCAAACGCATATAAGTGAGAATCTGCGCAAGATGAACATCAGTAAGTGTTTCAACTGATTTTAATTCTACAACGATCTCGTTCTCAACTAACAAATCGATTCTATAACCACAATCAAGTTTTACTTCTTCAAAAACCAAAGGCATTGCCTTTTCTTTCTCAACATACAAGCCCGATTTTTCCAATTTATAATACAGGCATTCTTTATACGCATTCTCTAATAAACCAGGACCCAAAGATTTGTGTACCTCCAAAGCACAACCCAAAATAATATAATCAAGGCTTTGTGAATTTTGAGCCATTCTTTGTGTCCTTTGTGGTTAATTAAATCATGTTTAGCATTTTTTCTGTTGCTTTTATGGCTGCAACAGTTTGGTCGCTGTCTAATCCGCGTGTTTTAAATTCTTTCCCATTGTGTAACCAGGTAATGATTGTTTCGCACAACGCATCTGATTTACCGCCCGGCGGGATGCGAACCGTATAATCAGTCAACACCGGCAATTCTGTTTTCTTATGCTTGTATACTTTTTTCAATGCATTTACAAATGCATCATATTGGCCATCGCCCTGTGCATGTTCTTCAAATAATTCGCCATCAACACTGATACTTAATGTAACAGAGGGCCGTAAATTTTTCGAATGCGTGAGCACATAATTTTTTATCTGAACTTTTTCTTCAATATTATTACTGTCTAAAACATCAGAAATAATATATGGCAGATCTGATTGCGTTACCGTTTCTTTTCTGTCGCCCAGTTCAATGATACGTTGTGTAACTTTTTTCAGATCCTCATCGGATAATTGAATTCCGAGTGCAAGTAAATTATTTTCGATGTTTGCCTTACCGCTCATTTTTCCCAACGCATATTTTCGTTGACGACCAAAACGTTCAGGCATTAATTCGTTGAAGTATAAATTATTTTTTTTGTCACCATCGGCATGTATCCCGGCAGTTTGTGTAAAAACATTTTCACCAACAACAGGTTTATTTACAGAAATTCTGAAGCCCGAAAATGTTTCCACCAATTTACTTACCGAATACAAAGATTTTTCAACAACCGAAGTTTTTACATCTTTCACATAATCGTTCAATACGGCTATAGTGCTTGCCAGTGGCGCATTTCCGGCACGTTCACCCATTCCGTTAACGGTAAGATGCAAACCTTTTACACCTGCATTTACCGCTTCCAAAACATTGGCAATACTCAGATCGTAATCGTTATGTGCATGAAAATCGAAATGAATATTTGGGTACCTTTTTACAATTTCAGAAATATATTCTTTCACTTCAGCCGGAATTAAAATACCCAAAGTATCAGGTAATAAAATTCTTTTAATTGGCTGCGTTGCTAAGAAATCCAAGTATTGAAATACATACTCTTTCGAGTTGCGCATGCCGTTGCTCCAGTCTTCCAAATAAACATTGCAATCAATATTATTTTTTTGAGCCAATGCAATTACTTCACCAACTTCTTTAAAATGTTGCTCAGGCGTTTTCTTTAATTGATGCGTTAAATGATTCATCGAACCCTTGGTCAACAAATTCATCACTCTTGCACCTGCATCCAGCATCCAATCGATCGAAGTTTTTCCATCAACAAAAGTCAACACTTCAATCTTATCAATAAATCCATTTGCTTTTGCCCACGCAGTAATTTTTTTTACTGCCTGAAATTCGCCTTCCGAAACACGTGCCGATGCAATTTCAATCCTGTCAACTTTTACTTCAGTCAATAATAATTGTGCAATGGTTAATTTTTCGGAGGCCGAAAAAGATACACCACTTGTTTGTTCGCCGTCGCGAAGCGTGGTGTCCATTATTTCAATATGGCGTTTTTGTTGGGTCATTTTATTTTTATTAAGCCGGCTTTTGTAATGCTATGAAACTGTTGTTGCGTCGCACTCTTCAACGCTTTGTTCTTTACTGAAATTAATAGGCGCTGTTAGCAGCAAAAGTTTTTATTTCATCTTTCATTGCCTGCAAATAATCAATATCATCAAAACCATTTGTCATGTTATGTTTTTTATAACCATTAATAACAAATGATTCTTTTTCGCCTGTTGCTACAATAGAAATTGTTTGTTCGGGTAAATTAATTTCTAATTCAGCTTTCGGGTCTGCTTCAATTGCTTTAAAAATTTTATCTAAAAACTCCGGGCTGACTGTTACCGGCAATATACCAATGTTTAATGCATTGCCTTTAAAAATATCAGCAAAAAAACTTGATACCACTGCACGAAAACCATAATCGTAAATTGCCCAAGCTGCATGCTCGCGACTGCTTCCGCTGCCAAAGTTTTTTCCGCCAACTAAAATCTTTCCTGAATAGATCGGGTTGTTTAAAACAAAATCTTTCTTTGGAGAATCGTCGTTATTATAACGCCAGTCTCTGAAAAGATTATCGCCAAAACCCTTACGCTCTGTAGCTTTCAGGAAACGTGCAGGAATGATTTGATCGGTATCAACATTCTCAATAGGTAATGGAACCGCTGTACTTTTTAATATGGTGAATTTATCGTAAGCCATAAATTATGTCTGATTTAATGATGTTTGATTTCTGATTTATTTTCAAAACGTTTTTTACACTCCTTCAGAGGTTGGGGGCGACTATAACAAATCTCTCGGATCGGTTACAACGCCTGTAACTGCTGCTGCTGCTGCAACCAACGGACTTGCCAACAATGTTCTCGCACCCGGACCCTGACGGCCTTCGAAATTTCTGTTGCTTGTACTTACCGCATATTTACCCGCAGGAATTTTATCATCGTTCATTGCCAAACATGCACTGCATCCCGGCTGACGTAATGAAAAACCAGCTTCATTTAAAATATCTAAAATGCCTTCTTCCTTAATTTGTGCTTCAACAATATGAGAACCCGGTACCAACCATGCGGTAATATTATCGGCTTTTTTTCTTCCTTTTACAATTGTTGCAAATGCACGAAAATCTTCAATGCGGCCATTGGTACAACTTCCCAGAAAAACATAGTCAACTTTTTTGCCAATTATTTTTTCATCTTCAGCAAAGCCCATGTAAGCCAAAGATTTTTTATAAGAAGCGCTGCCATCTTTTACAGCGGTTGACAAAGGAATATTTTTTGTAATGCCGGTTCCCAATCCCGGATTTGTACCGTAAGTAATTTGCGGTTCAATATCATCGGCATGAAAATTTAATTCTGCATCAAATGCAGCATCAGCATCGGTTTTCAAAGTTTTCCAGTAAGCCAATGCTTTGTCCCATGCTTCGCCTTTCGGTGATTTTTCTTTTCCCTTTAAATAATTAAAAGTTGTTTCATCAGGAGCGATCATACCTCCACGTGCTCCCATTTCGATCGACAAATTACAAACGGTCATTCTTCCTTCCATGCTCATGTTTTCAAAAACTTCACCTGCAAATTCAATAAAATATCCGGTCGCACCGCTTGCAGAAATTTGAGAAAGAATATATAACGGAACATCTTTTGCAACAACACCTTTACCTAATTTGCCGTTGATGGTAATGCGCATTTTTTTAGGCTTTGGTTGCATGATACATTGAGAAGATAAAACCATTTCCACTTCTGATGTACCAATACCGAATGCAATGGCACCAAAAGCTCCATGCGTTGATGTATGCGAATCTCCGCAAACAATCGTCATGCCCGGCAATGTAATTCCATTCTCCGGCCCAACCACATGCACGATACCATTTTTAGGATTATTCAAACCCCAATGAGAGATACCATATTTAGCAGTATTATCTTCCAATGCTTTTAATTGATTGGCCGAAAGCGGATCTTCAACAGGTAAATGCTGATTGATGGTTGGTGTGTTATGATCGGCAGTTGCAAAAGTTCTGTCGGGAAACATTACAGAAATTCCTCTTGTTTTTAATCCGAGAAATGCAACCGGGCTTGTTACTTCGTGAATAAAATGGCGGTCGATAAAAAATACATCGGGACCATCTTCAATTTTTCTTACCACGTGTGCATCCCACACTTTATCAAATAATGTACTTGGCTTAGAACTCATGAATTATTTTTTATAATGATGAAAAATATTTACAACCTGAATTATATGTCACGAAGTTCTATAGAAATTCTAAATTTGAGAAACATTATTTATCTATCATAACTATCGGTATAACCGATTGATCATGGAACTAAGACAACTCAAATATTTTATTCGCAGTGCCGAGGTTTTAAATTTTACTGAGGCGGCCAATGATCTATTCATCAGCCAAAGCACACTGTCGCAACAAATAAAACAACTCGAAGATGAGTTGGGTATTTTGTTGTTCGACAGAGTTGGCAAAAGAATAAGAATAACAGAAGCGGGTAATTTATTTCTAACCTATGCCAGACAGGCATTACAGGATACCAAAGACGGTAAGCAAATAATCGAAGACCTGAAAGAACTTAAAACCGGTACTTTAAATATTGGCGTTACCTATGGTTTATCGGCTTTATTAACCGATACGATTGTATCGTTCTCAAAACTTTATCCGCAAATAAAAATCACTGTTGATTTTGGAACATCGGAAGACTTGTTAGAAAAATTAAAAATTGCCAAGATAGATTTTGTACTTTCTTTCTTGCAATTACCTGCTGATGATGTTTTTGTTTCGCAGGTTTTATTCGATTCTAAATTAGCGTTGGTGGTGCATCCATCTCATCCCGTTGCAAAAGAAAAAACAATTGATGTAAAAGATTTACAGAACATCAGTTTGGCATTGCCGGCAAAAGGTTTTAATACAAGAGATTTTTTAGAAGATGCATTTTCAAAAAATAATATTAATCCGTTAGTGAAAGTTGAGTTGAATGATATTAATATGTTGTTGCAATTAGTTGAAACAGGAAACTGGTGTACAATTTTAACGATGGCATCAGTAAAAGGAAGGCCAGGTTTACAAACGATTCCCATTACAGGGATCGATATAACACGAGAGGCTTCTATTACATGGTATAAAGATGTTTATCGGAAAAAAGCAGCATTAGCATTTGCTGAATTGATCCGATCGCAGATACATTAAAAATATTGCCGATTAATTTTGTTTGATGTTTCTATTTGCCAATGCAAAATTTTGAAAAGATATAATCCAATTGATCTTCACTTGACACTTCTCCTGTGATCGATCCTAAATAGTACAAGCATTGACGAATATCAAGTGCCAACAAATCGCCGGGGATATTTTCATCCAATCCTTTTTGAACATCCAGCAATGCGTCATTTAATTTTTGCAAAGCTTCAAAATGTCGTGTATTAGTTATAACCACTGATTCAGTATGCACATCACCTTTAACAGCAACGGTTACCAATGCTTTTTTTAGTTGATCGATAAACAAATTATTTTTTGCAGAGATAAAAATAATATTATCGAAGGCCGAAAATTTTTGTTTGGAAAAATTATCATCAACATCCATTTTATTTCCCACCAATAAATAAGTGATGTTATGTTGTTTCAATTCATCTTCTCTTCTTTTCAATTCATCTGCTTCAATTTGGTTCACATCAAATAAATAAATCACCACATCGGCCTGATGCATTTTTTCGAGGCTTCTTTCAATACCAAAATTTTCGATCGAATCTTTTGTGTGATGCCTGATACCTGCAGTATCGATCAGCCTGAATAATACACCATCAATATTTAAAATTTCTTCAATGGTATCCCTTGTTGTTCCTGCAATTTCGCTTACAATAGCTCTGTTCTCATTTAATAAAGTATTTAGCAGCGTTGACTTTCCTGCATTTGGTTTCCCGATGATTGCCACCTGCACACCATTCTTAATTACATTTCCCAATGCAAATGATTGCAATAATTGTCGGGTATTTTGGGAAAGCGTATCAATTAATTCATGCAATTTTTTTCTGTCGGCAAACTCAACATCTTCCTGCGAAAAATCTAATTCCAATTCAATCATTGCCGAAAACTGAATTAATTGTTCGCGCAGCTGATGTAACGAATCCGAAAAACCGCCACGCATATTTTTTAATGCAGCATTTTTACTTGCTTCGGTATTACTTGCAATTAAATCTGCAACAGCTTCGGCCTGTGTTAAATCTAATTTGCCTTTTAAAAAAGCCCGTTGTGTAAACTCGCCTGCCTTTGCCATCCGCACACCCTTAGAAATTATTGCCTGAATTATTTTTTCCTGAATGAAAGGAGAACCATGGCAACTTATTTCAATTACATTTTCGCCGGTATATGATTTGGGAGATTTGAATAAAGAGATCACAACTTCATCAAGTACTTCATCGCCATTTTTTAATAATCCAACATGTAAAGTATGTGAAGCTTGTTCTTGTAAATTTTTTGAAGGAAACATTTCATCAATTATTTCAATTGCCTTATCGCCACTTATTCTTATTACACCAATGGCACCGATGCCCTGAGGTGTAGCCAACGCAACAATTGTATCATCCCAATTTGAAAGTTTTCCGAGCATGTAATTTTTTATCAAAAATAGCTGAAACCAATTGTAGTAAATAAAACAGGTTGTTCATTATTCATAAACAACCTGTTTTCTTATTCGCAGCCACTGTAAATTTTTATTCTGAGTCTGCTACAATGAATACAATATTTTGAATATGTCTGTAATTTACATTTCGTCCGTTTTGGACGGCAGGTCGCCAATCCGGGCCTTTTTTAATTACACGCATTGCTTCTTCTTTTGTTCCATAACCGGGGTCATTTTCGGCTCTAACATCGCTAATGATGCCATTCTTATCAACAATAAATGAAAGTGTAACAATATACTTTCCTATCGGTGCGCCATTTTGAATAGGTATATCTCTGTTTAAATTCCGTTCCAAATATTTTATCCATGCACTTTGTCCGCCCGGAAATTCAGCAGGTATTTCAACAATGGTATAAATCTTATCGTAATCTTCTTCATGTTTAGGAGCAACTACAACACCTGTTCCTTTTGATTCAATCGGTGGAGCAACTACAAGGCCTTCGTCCTTTACACCCTCCTGATTAATAGTACCAATCTTTGTGTCGGCCAATTTTGAGACTTCTTTTATTTCTTCCTCTTCCTTTACTTCAGCATCTTTTACAATTAACGGCGGCGTAAATTTTGTTATCTCAACTTTTGGAATCTCTTGTTTTGGTGGCGGTGGCGGTGGTGGTTGTTCATCAGCTTTTTTTTGATCCTGTTTCAGGTCTTCCAACGAAACATCCCTTACCAACATTTGTACAGTTTCATGTTTTGTTTGCAAAGATGCCAGTTTAGGTATTATCATTATTACAACAGATAATGCTGTTGTTATTAATAAAGCTTCTATTAACCGGTTGGGGTAAGTTTTACGGAGATTATAAGCGCCGTAAGTTTTATTTCTGCCATCAAAAATAATATCAAGCAGATCGGCTGAAAGGATTTTATTGATTTCCATCTTTTAAGTTTTAAGGTGATTACATCACCTGTAAACTTGTTGACAGATGCGCTTGTGTATTGGCAAGAGGAGCAACAATTACAGGAACTTTCCAACTGTAAAGTAAAAAAAATCCCTTCTAAAAAAGAAGGGATAAAATCATTTTTTAAATGATTAAAATAGCTTATAAAATGCAATTTATTCTTCAGAAACCACAAATGTAATTCCTTGTTTGTGACGGTAAATTACATTACGTCCATTTTGAATAGCAGGCTTCCAGGCTGGTCCTTTTTTAATAACTCGTATTGCTTCTTCCTTGGTTCCATATCCGGGATCATTTTCGGCCTGAACATCACTGATACCGCCGGTTTTATCAACAATGAAAGTTACATATACTGTATATTTTCCCGGAGGTGCACCATTTTCAACAGGCAAATCTCTGTTAAGATTACGTTCCAGATATTTTGTCCATGCAGGTAATCCACCTGGGAACTCTGCAGGGATCTGAACTACAGTAAATATTTTATCATAGTCTTCTTCCTTAGGTGCAGCAACTACACCGGTACCTTTTTCAACTACAGGGGCAACAACACCGAGATCCTTTTCACCTTCCTGATTAATTGTACCGATTTTGGTATCCTGCAATTGTTTTACTTCTTTGATTTCCTCATCGGGTTTTACTTCTTCATCCTTCACAATCTTTGGAGGAGTGAATTTAGTAATTTCCACCTTTGGTGGTTCTTGTTTTGGAGGAGGAGGAGGTATTGGTGGTTCAGGTTTTTTCTCTTCTGTTTTCATATTTTCCAATGAAACATCCTGAACGAAAATCTGATTCTGTTTCTTCTTAACAGAATTTGCAAGCAATGAACCCACAATAAGAAGTATACAAACAACGATAGTTCCAACTAACGCATTGCGTAACCGGTTATTATAAGTTCTGCGCAAATTATATGCACCATACTCTTTATCCCTTCCTTCAAAAAGAATATCGAGAAAATCGGCGGTTAAAATTTTATTTACGTCCATTAGTAAGGTCTTTAATAATAAGATTCAAATTGATGAAAATTACACAAATTATTTAGCAGGCTCTGAAGCTTCTGCTTTTTGTACCAATTTACTTTCAACATCCGAAATATCAACGAGCGCATAACGCTTGATGACATTAACAGACATTTCATCCAAAATATCAACAACATTCTTATACGTACATTCATTACCCGGCTTAATTACAACCACTAAATCCTTTTCGATTGTATTTGCTTTTTTCTTAAGGATAGCATTACGTATGCCGTCATCGCCTGAGCTGAAATTAGCAGATTTAAAATTAGTGGCTGCATTTTCGGTTGTCAAGATCCCTTCATAGTAAAAAACGTGGTTGTCTTTTCCTAATAAGATAGTAAATGCACCCGATTCTTTTGCTTTATTCTGATCTTCAGGTTTATCGGTATCCTTCGGTAAAATAAGCCTCATTGCTGTTGGCTGGCTCATGGTTGTGGTGAAGATGAAGAAAGTAATAAGCAAGAATCCAAGATCCACCATCGGTGTTAAATCAACACGTGTTGATAGTTTCTTGCTTTTCTTGACCCCTGGCCCTTTCTTATGCCCACCACCACTGGAGGTATCTAATTCTGCCATTGTGCAGTAATTTATTTGTTAGAAATAATGTTTACTAATCGTCTCTCTTTTCGCCTTTCTGATTATTCTTCCAAAGTTCAGAACCAAGAGGAACACTTTCGGGACTGGTGATCATTTGGAATTTCAGGAAGTCGTTTTTCTTAAACGCATCTACAACGCTTTTAAAAGCAGGGTATTTAGCAAGATTATCACCTTTTAATAAAAGGTTTTTCATCTTGGTACCCTGATAAGCTTCATTTACCAAACGCATCCATTCAACCAATTCATTCGATCCTTTAGTTGTATCGGTAGGTATACCGGGTAAAGCATCTCCTTTGCGCATTTCTTCAGGGATTTGAAGAAACGATTTTAATTGGCTAAACGGTGCACCTATAAATGCTGCTTTTTTAAAAGCATTTACATCAATTCCTAAATTCTTTGTTGTATTCAGTGTATTGGCAATAAATTCTTTCTTTTGTTCATCATCCATCGAAAGGAAAACTTTTCCGTTTTTATCTAATGTAATCAAAACAAAATCCTTATCGGGTGCAACTTTCGCCGCCACAGAACTTGGTGTGACTACGGCTATAGCTTCTGCCGGTTTGAATTTTGTTGTTAAGATAAAAAAAGACAACAAAAGGAAGGCCACGTCGCACATTGCCGTCATATCTATATTTGTACTCTTTCGAGGTATCTTAGGTCTGGCCATAGTTTGTTATTTAAAAAATGTTTTCACAATTAAGATTCAAAGCTTTTCTTTTTCCATATAAATAATCAAAGATTATTTATAGTTAGCGGCAAAACTTTGTGTTAAAGTGAATCCAGATTCGTCAATACCATAAGTTACAGCATCGATTTTTGTTGTAAAGATGTTGTAGAATACAATGGCAATGGCTGAAGTACCGATACCCAAAGCTGTATTAAACAACGCTTCAGAAATACCTTGTGATAACTGACGTGCAGCATCTCCACCACCTTCATCACCTAATTTTGAGAATGAACGGATCATACCCATTACCGTTCCTAACAATCCTAATAAGGTTGCGATGGAAGCAATCGTAGATAAGAAAACCAAATTCTTTTCCAACATTGGCAATTCCAATGCAGTAGCTTCTTCAACTTCTTTTTGAATACCTAATATTTTTTGTTCGGTGGCTAATTCGGTATTATGAATCATTTCTTTGTAACGACGCAAACCTGCTTTCATTACATTACCAACACTTCCTTTTTGTTTATCGCATTCTGCAATTGCTTTATCAACATCTTTGTTTGCTAAATGAAACTGCACTTTACGAATAAATTCTTGGATACTTCCCGTTCCAGAAGCTTTTGAAACAGTTAAAAACCTTTCGATCACGAAAGTAATTACAGTTAAAAATGCACCAATTAATAATGGCACAAGGATACCACCTTCGTACATTTTTACAAATGCGCCTTTTGGAAGTGCATGATCAGGCCAAAACCAATGGCTTGGATCTGCATCCGGTTTTGCGAAATTTGAAGGGTTACCTAACACAAAACGCCAGATTACATATCCTAATACGATACATACGAACGGCGCAATCAATGAGATTAAATTACTACTCTTCTTAGGTTGAACAGAAGTTGTTGCTTTAGTAGCAGTTGGTTTAATGTCAGCCATGATTCAATTGATTTTAGTTTTTGAAATTACAATGGTTAAAAAAATGGTTTTACTCTTTTATCTAAAATATGTTTCGAATTACCAACCCATATTTCAAATGTTTTAAAAGGGCTTACAAATTAGGTATTTTATCGAAAGCAACAAATAAGTTTAGTTACAAATCGAAAAATATTTGTTAAACCTACACTTAATGTTATTCCACCGAAAACATATACTATATTTCAACCCAATCATTAGCAAAGTAGTGAATATTTTGATGCAGCAATCATGCGGAATAAAAAATTTTTATTACTAAATAACATTTGTTAGCCCGTAAATAAAAGCAAATCAGGCCTATCTTTCCAACAGTTCCAAAATAATTGCATCCTAAGCTTACCTTCGTTTAAATAATTTTTTATGATGAAAATTCTTTTTTGTGCCGTTTCTTTTCTGGCAGCATTTGCATCTTATTCGCAAAACAACCTGATTATTAAGGGAACAGTGAAGGATAGCATCACGCACCAACCATTATCGTTTGCAAGTATTACAAACATGAATTCACACCAAACTGTTTTATCCGATAAAAATGGTCATTTCAAAATTTCAATTTCAATAAATCATTTATTATCGGTTGCTTCGGTCGGTTATAATTTTGATACCCTTTTAATGAACGAAAAAAATACGCAGGCAGATACCTTGCATATTTTTTTATCGCCCCTGACCAGAAGTTTAGCAGATGTTACTGTATACGGGAAAATTAAATTCTCTGCCTATCAACTCGACAGTATAAAAAGAAGAAAAGATTTTTTTGAAACGATGAGCGAACATACCCTGCCTGTTTTTTCGAATGCCAATTCGGGAGCCGGTGTGGGACTTAACCTGGATCATTTTTACAACAGGGAAAAAAGAAAAAGAAAAGTAATCAGTTTGTTTGATTTGATGGAACAGGAGCAATACATTAATTATCGCTTCACGCCTCAACTGATCGCTAAATACACAAGCCTTTCAAACGATTCGTTAGAAATATTTATGCAACAATACCGCCCAACATACAATTGGCTTCGCAAACACGTTGAAGAAGATGACATGATTTATTACATCAACGATAAACTGAAATTATTTTTTAAGAGAAAATAATTTACTCGTAGCGCAGTGCATTAATAGGATTGAGTTTTGCCGCTTTCATTGCCGGATAAATTCCTGCAGCCAATCCAACCAGCGAACAAATTACGATACCACCAATTACCCATGCCCATGGTATTACAAATCCTGTATTCATAAACGATGCAAAGAGATTGCCAACAATCACTCCCAAAAGAATGCCCCACAAAGCACCCATCAAACTAATGATCATGCTTTCGAATAAAAATTGCTGGCGAACATTTTTGCTCTTTCCGCCAATGGCTTTTATTAATCCAACCTCACGTGTTCTTTCATTCACTGCTACCAACATAATATTCATTAAACCTATAGCAGCGCCAATTAGTGTAATCATTCCAATGGCACCTGCCGAACCGGTGATACCACTTAATAAAGAAATAAACAGCTCAGCAAACTTGTCGCTTTTTTCGATCACAAAATTATCTGCATCAGTGGGCTGCAATTGCCTTACCGCACGAAAAACCGCCGTGCTTTCACCAACAGCAGGATCAAGCTGTGCAACATTATCAACCATTACACCTATAAAAAAAGATTTTGCAGAATTTTGAAGCCGCTTTACATTATTATAAGAAGTGATGATCACATCATCCTGCCGCAACATGGCACTGGAACCTTTGCTTTTCAATAATCCCACCACCCTGTACGGCATCCCGCCAACACGAATAATTTTATCAATGCATTTTTCGGGATTATCACCAAATAATTTTGCAGCTACATTATTGCCGATCAAGCAAACACTTCTTCCACTACTGACATCTAAATTGTTTAAATTTCTTCCTTCCCTGAGGGTAAATGCATTAACCGAAAGATAATCTTCATCGCCGCCCCAGATAGTTACAACCGGATTTGTTTTTTTATCCTCATACCGGCACTCCTGACTGTTTGGACCGCGTAAATAAATACTTACTTCTGCAGGAAATTTAAAATTCTCTTTAAAATATTCTGCATCCTGTTTTAAAATGTATTTATTAAGATTGGATGTTTTTTCTTTTTTACCGCGCTGTGTTTTTTTAACCTCGTTGCCTCTTCCGCCAAAATGAACATTAGTCTCTTTGAAGCGGATACTGAATGCATTGGCCCCCATCGATGAAAAACTTTCTTTCAAACTTTGATTCATTGCCTGAATGGCGGTGATGATACCGATGAGTGCCATGATGCCGAATGCAATGATGGCAACGGTTATACCGGTACGAAGCTTGTTTCCTTTTACGGTACGGAAAGCTAACTGGAAAGAATCTACAAGTGTCATGCAATTAATTTATTCAACAACCTAATAAAGGTAACTGAGATTATTAAATGCGATACAATAAAATGATAAAGGGAATATTTTAAGGATAGAAACAGCAAATTCTATGTAAATATTTTGCCGTTCTAGAAATAATACCATTGTAATAAGATGGAAGGATTGATCCCGATCAAAATAATCAATACTGCCAATACAACCAATACAAATTTAAACCTGTTGTTTATTTCTGATGTTTCAGCATCACCATCTTTAAAATACATGGCCTGGATAACGCGGAAATAATAATAAACACTTACCGCTGCAAATAAAACCGCAACAATCACCAACCATAACGATGATCCGTTATTTTTCAAAGCAGAAGCAAGCATATAATATTTTGCAAAGAATCCTGCCGTTAAAGGAATACCCGCCAGCGATAATAAAAACACCGTATTGGTTGCAGCCACCAATGGTTGTTTTTTAGCCAATCCGTTGTAACCGTCGAAAGTATAATCTTTCATTTTTATCAAGATCGCAAAAATGCCAATCGTTGCAATACTGTATGCAGTTGCGTATAATAAAATACCTTCTACAGAAAGATCATTATTGCTGTACAATGCAAATAACATAAAGCCTGCCTGTGCAATGCTCGAATATGCCAGCATTCGTTTTACACTTTGCTGGAAAACAGCAGTAATATTCCCTACCAACAAAGTTGAAATGATTACTACCGGTAAAATGATGGAATAAGATGGCCCCAAATCAGTCATTCTAAGACTAAACAATTTTATAAAAGCAATGAATCCTGCTGCTTTCACAATGGTAGCCATGAACGAAGTAAAAACACTTGGTGCACCATCGTACACATCAGGTGTCCAGAAATGAAATGGTGCGGCCGAAACTTTAAATGCAAGCGAAATAAATATCAATAATAATCCTAACGGTGATAAGATCCCAAATTCGGCAATGATCCCTTTATCGTGAACCACTTCAAAAGTAAAATTGCCCGAAGCACCATATAATAAAGCAATTCCCATTAACATGATGCCGGTTGAAAAAGCACCCATCAAAAAATATTTCAAAGAAGCTTCATTGCTTTTTAAATTCTTTTTATCGGCGCCGGTAAGAATGTATAATGGAATTGACATGATCTCAACTCCCAAAAACAACATCAACAACGAATTGTACGACGATAAAATAGTTACACCGCACAGCACAAAAAATATCAATGCAAAATATTCTGCCGGATAGTTGCCAACTTTTACAATATCGCTGCCGCTTAAAATAACATATAATAAAGTTGAAACGATTGCAATGGAATTAAAGAACAAACCAAAATTATCGAAGCGAAGCATGTTGTGCGAATCAATATCAAAACTATACGGTGTATAAATGTTCAATAAATTGCCTGTCAGTAAAACCAATAAGCCAATGATGGCAATGTTTCTGATGGCCATTTTATTTTGAGTGAAGACGCTGCTGAACATCATCACCACACCTAATAAAGCAGAAAGTATAATCGCGTTCATATTTAGTTATAAGTTATGAGTTTTTAGTTGCGATGCGAATTACATCATCACCTAATCACTCTAACGATTTACAAAAATTGTATTTACAGTATCCTTAGTTAAATTAATTAATGGTTGCGGATAAACACCTAAAACAACTACAACAACAACCAATGCAATTAATATCCATTGCACATTATTTTTTGCATCAACTGCATTGGCAGTTAATGAAACGGTATTCCCGTAAAATATTTTCTGGACCATGTTCAATGTATAAACTGCTGCCAGAATAATACTGATACCGGCAATGGCTGCTGCCCAAATATTATATTGAAATAATCCAACGAACATTAAAAATTCTCCCACAAAAGAATTGGTCAATGGCAATGCAATATTTGCCAACGACATTATTACGAATAAAATTGCCAGTGTTGGCGCTTTTTGTGCCAATCCGCCAAGCTCGCTTATTTTACGAGTGCCGAGTTGTTGTTCAATAACATCGGCAACGATCCACAATCCAATTACATTGATACCGTGATTAAACATTTGCACCATCACACCTTCCAGTCCAATTTTATTTTGCGTAAAAATGGCGGCACACATTAAACCGATGTGTGCGATGGATGAATAGGCAATTAATCTTTTTATATCATCCTGCTGAATCGCGATCTGCGAAGCATAGATCATTCCGATGATGGAAAATATAATTATAACCGTGCTGAAGTTTGCAGCTGCATCGGGAAAAATGGGTATCAACCAACGCACCAATGCAAATATTCCCATCTTCACCATCACGCCACTTAATATCATGGTCACGGCTGTTGGCGATTGCTCATAAGTATCGGGTTGCCATGTGTGCAAAGGAAATACCGGCATCTTAATGGCAAATGCAATAAAGAATAACCAGAAAATTATGTTTTGATTTTTTGCTGAAAGATGAAGATTGTACAAAGATTTTATTGCAAACGAATGATCGGCTGTATGAAAATATAAAACTAAAATCCCGGCAAGCATTAATAATGAGCCGATGAAAGTGTAGATGAAAAATTTAAAAGTAACCGCAATTCTTTTTTCGCCGCCCCAGATAGAACATAAAAAGTAAACAGGTATTAAAGCCAATTCCCAGAAGAAATAAAATAATAATGCATCCGACGCCAAAAACACGCCCATTAATCCGGCCTGCGTTAACAACATCAGTCCGTAAAAACCACCGGATTGCTTGTACGAATTTTTATAAGTAGATGCAAATACAACCGGAAAAGAAACCGCAGTTAATAAAGTAAGCATTTTGCCCATGCCGTCTAATGCAAGACTGAAGCGGCTTCCCAAAGATGGCAACCATTCGGCATCGTACATTGTTTCGCTGTTGTGATCGTAAATAAACAATCCGCTTAACACAACTGCCAATGTAATAACAGAAGATAATAACGACCAACTTTTAGCAGCTTTCGCATCTTTCAGAAAGAAAGTTACCAAGCCGCTTAACAAAGGAATCAATATCAATAAAACTGGAATCATATTTCTATTCGCCTTTCAGCTTTTAAAAAAGTTTATAGAAAAATTTATAAATGTAGCCATCGTTCACCCAAATCAAAACCACCACAATGATTGCCAAAACCATGAATAAAATATAACCGCTTACCAAACCGCTTTGAATTAAGCGAATCTGACGCGATGAATAATTTATCATTTTGCCAACGCCGTTTACTGCAGCATCAATTATATTTTTCTCGAAAATATTTTTCAGGAATTTCCCTTTTGCATTATTTGGTTTTACAATGATCGAATCGTACAATTCATCAACATACCATTTGTTTTCCAACACTTTTCCAAATCCTTTTGCATCTTCCAGCTCAGGTTTTTTGCTGAATTTATTGATGGCGAAAATGATGGCAATGGCTGCCACTGCAACAGAAATTCCCATCAATAAATATTCGGTATTCTTCGCCGATTCGTGCGCCACTTCTGTTGTTAAAACTGAAGATAAAAACTGATGCAATTCATGATGGCCGCCAAATATTTCGGGCACACCAACAAAACCGCCGATCACACTTAATATTGCCAATACAATTAACGGAATGGTCATTGCCGCCGGACTTTCATGCAAATGATGTTGCTGATCTTGCGTTCCTCTGAATGTTCCCAGAAAAGTTGTTGCATATAAACGGAACATGTAGAAGGCAGTCATTGCAGCACCCGCAACACCTAATCCCCAATAAACCGGGTTCTTTGCAAATGCAGCAGCTAATATTTCATCTTTAGAAAAGAAGCCGCTGAATGGCGGAATACCGGAGATGGCAATACAACCCATTAAAAAAGTAATATGCGTGATGGGAAGATGTTTTTTTAATCCGCCCATTTTGCGAATATCCTGTTCGTGATGCATGGCGTGGATAACAGACCCTGCCGCAAGAAATAATAATGCTTTAAAAAATGCATGGGTCATTACATGAAACACAGCACCGGTGTAAGCACCAACACCTAATCCCAAAAACATATAACCCAACTGACTTACTGTTGAATAAGCCAATACTTTTTTGATATCATTTTGTTTTAATGCGATAGTTGCGGCAAACAATGCAGTTGCTAATCCAATGATGGCAACCAAGTTCATCGAAACTTCACTCATCGAATACAAAACATTGCTGCGTGCGATCATGTAAATACCTGCGGTAACCATGGTGGCAGCATGTATCAATGCAGATACAGGTGTTGGACCGGCCATCGCATCGGGCAACCAGGTGTACAAAGGAATTTGTGCACTCTTACCCATCGCACCAACAAATAATAAAATAGTAATGCCCGTAACATCAAAGGAACTTAATGTTGATGCATGCGCAAAAACATCAGTATAATTTGCTGTTCCTAATTTTTCTATCAGCCAAAAAACAGCTAATAAAAAACCAAGATCACCAATGCGGTTCATCACAAAAGCCTTCTTGGCAGCATAATTATAATTATCGTTCTTGAACCAAAATCCAATCAATAAATACGAACATAAACCAACACCTTCCCAACCAATGAACATGATCACATAATTAGCGCCCATCACCAATAACAACATCGAGAAGATAAATAAATTGAGGTACGAAAAATATCTTCCGAAATGCTGTGGTTCTTCATCGTGCATGTATGCGGTTGAATACACATGAATTAAAAAACCAACGCCGGTAATAATCAATAAAAATAAGGCGGATAATGCATCGATCTGAAATGCAAAAGCAATTTTTAAAGTATCAAGATTGATGAAATTAAAATAATCAACAACAACTGCCCCATTTGCTTTCACATCAAAAAATAAAATCACACTCACAACAAATGATGCCAATACTGAAGTACAGCCAATGATGGATATCAATGATTTTGAAAGCGATTTTCTTCCCAATCCATTAATTAAAAATCCAATCAACGGAAACAACGGAACTAAGTAAACCAAATTGCTCATAAGTATTAAGTACGAGGTAAGAAGTACGAAGTGCGAAGCAAAACACTCCGCAGACCGTACTTCGTACTTCTAATTTTTTAGCCTGTTTAAAAAATTCACATCAACCGAATGTGTATTCCGATACATCATCACAATAATAGCCAACCCCACACTCACTTCTGCCGCAGCCACTACCATGATGAAGAAAACAAATAATTGTGCATCGGTTCCTGTTGTTGTTAATTTATCGCTTAAATAAGCAACGCCGTGATGCATTTTCGAAAAAGCAACCAGCAATAAATTAACTGCATTCAGCATTAATTCGATGCACATAAAAACGATGATCACATTGCGGCGCACCAACACGCCAACAATCCCGATACAGAATAATGCTAACGATAAAATAATATAATATTGAATAGGCATATTAAAACAAGTTTCAAGTTCCAAGTTTCAAGTTTCAAGTTCCAAGTTTCAAGTTTCAAGTTCCACGCTTGATTCCTGTGCCTTGATTCTTGTACCTTGTGTCTTGTATCTTTAAAAATTAATTCTTTTTTCCAATTACAACAGCGCCAACCATCGCACTTAAAAACAACACACTGCTTATTTCGAATGGCACCAGATAATCTTTGAACAACAGTTTTCCCAAATTGCCGATCAAACCAATATTCCCCACTTTCATTTCTGCAACCTTACTGCCTACTTCTGTTGCCTGCCGCACCAGCGAAACCAAAATCATTAATAAACAGCCACCCGAAACAGCACCGGCTAATTTCATCCAGAGATTTTTTTGCGGCTCCGATTCGGTATTCAAATTCATCAGCATGATCACAAATAAAAACAATACCATGATGGCACCTGCATAAACAATTAAATTAACAATGGCTAAGAATTGTGCATTCAACAAAATGTAATGACCCGATATGGCAAAGAAAACCATGATCAGCCACAACACACTGTGCACGGGGTTTTTGCTAATTAACACCATCAATGCACTTACTATGGCAAGCGCAGATAAAAACCAGAATATTATTTGTATGGCACTCATTTTTTAATTAATCAATTTGGCAATTTGAAAATTTGAAAACGAAAGAACCTATGATCAAATTTTCAAATTAATACATTTTCAAATTATGCTGTTGTTCCCTTTGCTTCGGCAAACTCTAAAGGTTGCTTTGTAACATCAGGTATCAACAGATCTTTTTTTCCGTAAATAAAACTTTGACGCGTAAAACTTGCCGGTGCAAATGTTTCACTTAAATAAATGGCATCTTTCGGACAAGCTTCTTCACACAACCCGCAAAATATACAACGCAACATATTTATTTCGTAGCGTGCTGCATATTTTTCTTCACGATATAAATTTTCTTCTCCCGGTAAACGTTCTGCCGCTTCCATGGTAATGGCTTCGGCCGGACAAGCAACAGCACATAACCCGCATGCAGTGCACCTTTCGCGACCTTCTTCATCACGGTTCAACACATGCAACCCGCGGAACACCGGACTAAACGGTCTTTTCTGTTCGGGGTAATGAATGGTGGGTTGCTTCTTAAAAATATGACTGAACGTAATCATCATTCCCTTGAAAATATTCCACAAGTAAATACTTTCAAGAAACGTCAGCGGCTTACGTTCCATTATTTTAGCTCTGTTTGTTAATGCCTGCATCTTATTCTTTTTCGCACTTGGCTTTTAAAAGATTTGCAAAAATATTTTTATAAACTTATGATACCAACTTTATCTCTTCACTCATCGCCTGTTGCGTCGCACTCTTGTACGTTCTGTTCATTATTCAACATTCAAAATTCTTTATTCAACATCTCATCAACTTTTTATTTCCCTTCTCACCAACCAATGAAAAATAATCTCGGAAATGGTTATAATCACAGCAATAATTATAAATCCCATAACCAAAAATGAAAATCCTTCTTCATTCACCATTTTATTTTGACGTAAAAACCAGGTAACAAAAAGCCAAACAATATCAGCCGTGTATAACGCAATCATCAAATTACGCCAACTTCCTTTTAAATTTTTGTTTGCCAAAATAAAAATACTCATACCATTATTTTTGTAACCATAAAATCACAGCTCCTGTGATCAGCATATTTGCCAATGCCAACGGCACTAATTTTTTCCATCCCAAATTCATCAGCTGATCGTAACGGAATCTCGGTATCGTCCATCTTACCCACATGAACAGGAAAATAAAGAAAACTATTTTTATCATCAATGCAACAATGCCCACCAACGCAGCAACATTGGGCGACAATACACTTTCATTTAAAAACGGAACATCATATCCGCCAAAAAATAATGTAGCCATGATGGCACTGCTGATGAACATATTGATGTATTCGGAAAATAAATAGAACCCCAGTTTCATCGAAGAGTATTCCTGATGATATCCCTGATTCAATTCACTTTCTGCTTCAGGCAGGTCAAATGGTGTACGGTTACATTCTGCAAAAGCGCAAACTAAAAATATAATGAACGCTAAAGGTTGATAAGCGATATTCCATAAATGACCCGGCGCCATTTGTTGTTTAACAATTTCGCCTAATTGCAAGGTGCCGGTGGTCATTAACACAGCGATCAAACTCAGTCCCATCGCCAGTTCATAACTGATGGCCTGCGATGCGCCACGCAATGCAGCCAACAAAGAAAATTTATTATTCGATGCCCATCCGCCAATCATGATGCCGTAAACACCAACACTGGTAACAGCAAAAACATACAATATCCCAACATTGATATCGGCAATTTGTAATGCTATCGTCCTTCCAAACATTTCAACCTTATCGCCCCAGGGCACAACAGCACATGTCATCAAAGCCGCACTCATGGCTAATCCCGGGCCTAAAATAAATAATGCTTTATTGGAAGTGTTGGGAATGATTTCTTCTTTCATAATTAATTTCAATCCATCGGCAAATGGTTGAAATATACCGAAAGGTCCGGCACGATTGGGTCCCGGCCTGTCCTGCAAAATACCAGCAACTTTTCTTTCAGCAAAAGTCATGTACAATGCAATACCCAAACTTGCAAAAATGATAATTGCAATCAATATCAATTTTTCAGTAAATAATGCCCAGTCAATTGCAAGTAATGTTGTCATTTTTATGCGTTGTTCTTTTCAGAATGATTAAACGTTTTTGATGTCGCAGGTCCTTCTATCAAACTCAAATCAATATCGGTTTTATTTACTTCACTAACCGAATGAATGTTCATTAATAATTTTGGTTTTCTTCCTTCCAATACTTTCGAAAAAGTTTCTTCAGGTTTTTTCAAACCAACATAATGTCCTTGTGAAATAACTGAATGACGATTTATTTTTGATGGTCCTTCTATCACCCAATCGTTAATATGCTTTTTATCGAATCGGCATGTATTGCAGATCCAGCCCGGCTTTCCGTCGGTAGTATCTTTCACTTCGCCCCATTCATCTTTACGTGCAGTTACACGAAATACTTCATCGCCTCTCATCCATAATTGAACTTGTCCGCTGCATGTAGGGCAATCCCTGTGCGCATCAACAGGCTTTGTAAACCAAACACGATTTTTAAACCGGAATGTTTTATCGGTTAATGCACCAACCGGGCAAACATCGATCACATTTCCAATAAAATCGTTGTCCAAATTTTTTTGGATGAAAGTTGCAATTTGAGAATGATCGCCGCGGTCTAAAACGCCGTGCTCTCTTTTATTTGTTAATTGATCGGCAGTGAACACACAACGATAACAAAGAATGCAACGTGTCATGTGCAACTGAATTTTATCGCCGAGATCAACTTTCTTAAATGTTCTTTTTTGAAATTCGTAACGTGTTCCTTCTTTGCCGTGCTCGTAACTTAAATCCTGCAAATGACATTCGCCCGCCTGATCGCAGATCGGACAATCGAGCGGATGATTCAATAATAAAAATTCTACAATACCTGCTCTTGCATCAAGCACTTTCGGCGAGGTAATATTTTTTACTTCCATCCCATCCATCACGGTAGTACGGCATGATGCAACTAATTTAGGCATAGGCCGCGGATCTTTTTCAGAGCCCTTACTAACTTCTACCAAACATGTGCGGCACTTACCACCACTGCCCTGCAGCTTGCTGTAATAACACATGGCAGGCGGCGTTACATCGCCACCAATTTGCCGTGCAGCATTCAGTATCGTTGTTCCTGCGGGAACTTCGACAGTGATGTTATCGATTGTTACTTTAAATAATGGTGTTCCTTCGGCCATAGCTAAGGATATATTTTATGAGTATTTTCTATTTCAATTTTTTAAACACTATGCTGTTACCAGTTGTCTTGCATCGGCATAATGCGCCAATCCAAAATTTCTTTTTTGTGCTTCTGCTGCATGTGTTACATGCCATTCAAACTCATCCCTGAAATGCCTGATGGCGGCTGCAACAGGCCATGCTGCTGCATCTCCCAACGGACAAATCGTATTGCCTTCGATCTTGCTTTGAATATCCCACAACAAATCAATATCACTTATCTTGCCCTGACCATTCTCTAACCGGTATAATACTTTTTCCATCCATCCTGTTCCTTCGCGGCATGGCGAACATTGTCCGCAACTTTCGTGACGGTAAAACCTTGCTAATGTATACGTATTTTTTACCACGCATTGATCTTCATCCAACACAATAAATCCGCCGCTTCCCAACATGCTGCCGGTTGCAAAACCACCATCACTCAAACTTTCATAGTTCATGTAACGTGTTTCACCCTTTGCAGTTTTTAATAATAAGTTTGCAGGAAGAATAGGAACTGATGAACCGCCCGGAATGCAGGCTTTCAAACGTTTCCCGTTTGCAATGCCACCGCAATATTCATCGCTGTAAATAAATTCTTCAACGCTGATCGTCATATCAATTTCGTACACACCGGGTTTATTGATATTACCGCATGCAGAAATTAATTTTGTTCCTGTACTTCTGCCCACACCGATCTTTGCATATTCCTCGCCACCCAAATTAATGATCGGAACAACCGATGCCAGGGTTTCTACATTGTTTACAACAGTTGGCCGTTCCCATAAACCTTTGATCGCAGGGAATGGTGGTTTTAATCTTGGATTACCGCGTTTGCCTTCCAAACTTTCTATCAACGCAGTTTCTTCGCCGCAGATATATGCACCTGCACCGCGTTGCACATGTATCTCACAATCGAATCCTGTTCCTAAAATATTTTTCCCTAACCAGCCATTATGTTTTGCTTCGCCGATGGCTTGTTCTAAAATATCAACGATCCACGCATACTCGCCACGGATATAAATATATGTATCGTTAGAACCCAAAGCGAAAGATGAAACGATCAATCCCTCAATTAACAAATGTGGGATTTTTTCCATCAAAAATCTGTCTTTAAAGGTTCCCGGTTCGCTTTCGTCGGCATTACAAACCAGGTGACGGGGCACACCTTCGGGCTTTGCAATAAAACTCCATTTCATTCCCGCAGGAAAACCCGCACCGCCTCTTCCACGCAATCCGCTTTTTTTCACTTCTTCCACGATCGCATCGGTGCTCATTGTCTTCAAAGCCTTTTCCACACTGCGATAGCCACCTTCGCGGCGATACACTTCGTAACTACGAATGCCTTCAACATGTGCTTTTTCTAATAATAATTTTACTCCCATTTATTAGCTTTCGCTTTTTATTTTGTTACCAACTGTTGTATTTCAATTTAACTGTTGTTGCGTCGCACACTTGTACTGCATCAACAAAATCAACTGACAGAAACCGCCTGCCTTCCCATCAATTTCCATTCACCGTTTTCTTTTATCCAAACCAACATCATACTAAAATTCAGATCAGTAATGCTGCCATCTTTCTTGTTTTCTTTTGCTTTAAAAAGATAACGCACGATCGCAGTTTTATCTTCAATAAATATTTTAATATTCGAAACAGCAGTATCGGTATAATATGAAAGATTATGCGTAACCGCTTTTATCATTTCGGCCCTTGTTTGCAAGTTGCCATGCGAATGACCATACGTAAGCGTTCTTGCCAACAACCCTTCCAATACTGCACTATCTTTCGAACCAAAAACCGTGTGACTTAACAAATATGTTTTTTCAGTCAATACTTTTTCATCTTTGCTTTGAGCCTGAAGAGAAACAAAGCCCAACAAAAAAATGAAACTGATTATTACTTTCATTTATTAATTTTTAATGGCAGCATTTTTTCTGCACTCATCAATAATCGCATCTACTTTTTCTTTGGTTAAATGTTCGCGATAATGTTTTCCCAACTGCATCATCGGCGCATAACCGCAGGCACCCAAACACTCCACAGTTTTTAAAGTAAACATTCCATCGGCTGTTGTTTCGCCGGGTTTGATACTTAATTTTTCTTCAATGTATTTTATAATATCATCGCTGCCGCGCAACATACAGGGTCCGGTCTGACAAACTTCGAACATATAAGTGCCAACAGGTTTTAAATTATACATGCTGTAGAATGTTGCCACTTCGTACACTTCGATTGGTTTTAGCTGCAACAGTTCGGCAACATAATTCAATGTTTCTTCACTTAACCAATTACCAAAACTTTCCTGTGCCAAATGCAATACCGGCAATAAAGCACTCTTCTGCTTTCCTTGCGGATAGCGGCTTACAAGCCTGTTAAACTCTGCTAATTGTTGTTCATTAAACTTCATACTCAATTTAAAAATTTGAAAATTTGAAAATTAATTAATGTGCCGTCAATCTTTTCTTTCATTTGCACATTATCAAATTTTCAAATTATTTAATTATTCCTATGCATCCAATTCGCCTGCAATCAAATTCAAACTACTCATGGTAATGATCGCATCACTCAGCATCGCACCTTTTGTCAGTTCGCTGTATGCCTGATAATACACAAAACATGGTCTTCTAAAATGCAACCGATACGGTGTTCTTCCGCCATCACTAACCAAATAAAATCCTAATTCGCCATTGGCTCCTTCAACCGAATTATATACTTCACCTTTTGGAATATCAGTTTCGCCCATGATAATTTTAAAGTGCCAGATCAACGCTTCCATCTTTGTGTACACATCTTCTTTCTCAGGCAAATAATATTCAGGGATATCAGCATGGAATACTTCTGCATCGGCACCTTTAAATTCCTGTACTTTTCTGTACGCCTGATCGATGATGGAAAGTGATTGCCACATTTCTTCTTCACGCACTAAAAACCGGTCGTAGTTATCGCCTGTTTTTCCAACAGGAACAATGAAATTAAAATCTTCATAACTGCTGTACGGTGTATGCACACGAACATCATAATCAACCCCTGCAGCACGGAGGTTAGGCCCGGTAAATCCATAATTCATGGCACGTTCGGCACTGATGCCGCCGGTATGCATCAGGCGGTCCATAAAGATCCTGTTGCGTAAACACAAGCCTTCGAACTCTTTTAAGACTTTCGGATATTCTCTTAAGAATTTCTCGAGTTTCGTAAATGCTGTAGCTGTGAAATTCCTTTCAAAACCGCCAATACGCCCAATATTAGTAGTAAGACGGGAGCCGCATATTTCTTCATATATTTCATAAATTAATTCCCTGTATTCCATCACATAAACGAAACCGGTAAAGGCACCGGCATCAACCGCAACAATCGAATTACAAATCAAATGATCGGCAATTCTTGCCAACTCCATAATGATCACACGCAAATAATCAACACGCTTTGGTGTTTTTATTTGCAATAATTTTTCGCAGGTCAAATGCCAGCCCATATTATTGATGGGGCTGCTGCAATAATTCAACCGGTCGGTCAATGGTGTAATTTGATATAGGGGCCGGCGTTCTGCGATCTTCTCAAATGCCCGGTGGATATAGCCAATGGTTTGTTCGGCCGATACAATCCGTTCGCCATCCAACTCTAAAATATTCTGCATCACACCATGCGTTGCAGGATGCGTTGGGCCCAAATTAAGCGTTGTGGTTTGCTTCTCTATCGAGCCTTCCGGCAAATTAATATGTTGTTTAAGCTCTTGCATTTTTTATTTTATGTTACCAGCTTTTGTATTTCAATTTATAAACTTACCGCATCCATTTCTCTTCTCCTTCAGGAGAAGATGCCTGAAAGGCAGATGAGGCTTGCGTCGCACTCTTGTACTTCCTTATCACTATTCATCATATCCAATTAATCCTTTCAAATCCTTGTTCAAATAATCGATCCACCTCTTCCAAACATCTCATCATCCTTATCAATCCTTGTTTGATCTTCCATCGGGAATTCTTTTCTCATCGGAAAATAATTCATCTCTTCCACATTCAATATCCTTTTCAAATTAGGATGACCAACAAAATTTACTCCGAAGAAATCGTAGGTTTCTCTTTCCATCCAATTTGCACCAGAAAATAATTTTGTTGCTGTAAAAACATCAGGCTTTTCGATGCTTGTAAATATGGTAAAACGCAAACGTATGTTATCAACCAGATTATGCAAATGATAAATGACAGCTAATTCGCTTCCTTTATTTTCTGGATAATGTGCCGCAGTAATATCGGTTAAGAATTGAAAACGTAATGTTGCATCATCGTACAAAAACTGCAACACTTTTAAATTATTTTCTTTAGAAGAACTGAAAGAAAGTAAACCATAAGGTTCATGAAAATCGGTGACTGCATCACCAAATTTTTCTATCAATTTATTTTTGATCTGTTCGTTAGTTAAACCCATAATTTTTTTATTCTATTCCGTAAGTTTCTAATAAAGCTTTGTATTGTGAACTGTTTCGACGGCGGATACTTTCGTGTGCAACCAGATCCTGAATTTTCATAAATCCATCCAGAATTGCTTCTGGTCGTGGCGGGCAACCGGGTACATACACATCAACAGGAATGATCTGATCAATTCCCTGCAACACACTGTACGAATCAAAAATACCACCACTGCTTGCACAGGCACCAACTGCTAAAACCCAGCGTGGTTCGGCCATTTGCAGATATACCTGCCGCAAAACCGGTCCCATTTTTTTAGAGATCGTTCCCATCACCATCAACAGATCGCATTGGCGTGGTGTGAAGGCCATACGCTCGGCACCAAATCTTGCCAGGTCGTAATGGGCCGCAGCAGTTGCCATAAATTCTATACCACAACACGATGTTGCAAATGGTAAAGGCCAGATAGAATTTTTACGGGCCAATCCAACAACATCGCTGAGTTTGGCAGTAAAAAAACCTTCGCCCGAATAACCATCGGGGGCTTCTACCATACTTACCGAAGATGCAGTTACTGCTTCTTTAGGATGAATATTAAAACGTACCGGACGCATAGTTAAAATTTGAAAATTTGAAAATGAATCAATTTGAAAATTTAAAACCAATCAACTTAAAAATGATAACAAACTTAAAAACATTATGTTCTCCATTTGCACATTTTCACATTTTCAAATTGCCATATTATTTAGTCTTCCCAGGTCAATGCCCCTTTCTTGATGATATAAAAAAATCCCACCAAGAAAAATGCAACAAATAATAATACCGCTTCGAAACCGCCCCAGCCCAATGATTTAAAATTAACCGCATACGGATAAAAGAAAATCACTTCCACATCAAACAACACAAATAAAATTGCCACTAAAAAATATTTGATGGCCATGGGCTGACGCGCATTGCCATGACTTGCAATACCACTTGTAAAACTTTCTAATTTATCGTCGGTCTTTCTTTTGGGACCCACCCATGCAGAAAGCGCAATCATAAAAGCTACAAAGCCAACAGCGAAGATTATTTGGATACCGATAGGGAAATAATTGGCAGCAGTACTCTCGGTTGAATCTAATAACATAGGAAGCCAATTCATGTCTTGAACTTTTGAAATGAGTTGCAAAAATAAGACTGCAAAGCATACAAAAGAAAAACTCCCCGTAAATGAGGAGTTTTTCTTTAATTTTTTTATACTGCGCCGCCGGAAACCTTTCCGCTTACAAATCCGGTTGACGATTTAGAAGCCGGTTTTTTAGCAGGCGGCTGTGGCGCCAATGCCTTTTGAAGCACATCTTTTGTTTTTAATATAAAGTCATTTTCTTCGCCGGGTTCCGGATATAAGGACAGCATTTTGTCACAAATTTCCAGGCCTTTCTCGTTATCTTTCATTTTATCAACATAATACACCAGCAAAAAATAATAGTTATTAAATATGAATTTTTTGTTTTTCACCGAATCCTTCATTAAAAATTCGTTTTGCTGAATGATAGGATCGATGGCTGTAGCGCTGTCTATTGCTTTGGCAGCTTTTACATTAAAGAAATATCCCTGCGATTTATCGGGAAATGCAGCGATATATTTTTTTGCAATAGCCATGCCCTGCACATAATCTTTTGCATTAAGTGCTATCGTGGAAAGATTATAATAATCGAACTCGCTGGTTGTGCCTTTCAATTCAATTACTTTTTGATACCATTTTAACTGATCGGTATATAATTTCCCTTTGCCCAATAATGTTGCAGCCTGATCGGCATACATTATTTTATTTTCTTTTGAAGGATCTGCTGCAATTGCTTTTTCTAAATATCCAACTGCCTCCATTTCGCTGCCGGGGAATTTGGAAAATATTTTTACCGCTAAATCATAATCGGAAGGTTGAACAATTTTAGGTGTAGCAACGGTAAAGAATTTTTCGGCGTACGATTTTGCCTGAACCGAATCGCCTAATCTGTCGTAATTATATGCATACAGAATATTGATGCGTGGCATTGATCCTGCCGGAACAGATGCTTCAATCTCTTTAGCCTTAGCTAACGACTCATTATATTTCCCTGCACGGAAAAGATAATCAGCCATCCAATAATCAGTTAATGGATCTTTATCAGCATATTTTATATAATTGTCTAAATAATCTTTTGCTTTATTTACATCTTTTTCGGAATAATATTTAAACAGCGATAAGTATGCAAGCGGAAAAGTTGGATCGGCACTTATGGCACCGTTAAAAGAAGATTCTAATGCCTCTTTATTATTCTGGCTTAAATAAATTTGACCTATTTGAAATTGTGCAATTACATTTTTGGGGTCACGTGCCAATGCATTTAAAAAAGAGTTTACAGCATCACCGCCATTTTCGCCTCCTAATTTTCTGTAACAAATACCCATGTTGATATAAATATCGGGATTGGTTTTATTAAGCTCTGCGGCACGTTTTAATTTTTCGATCCCGTATAACGGATCGCCTGTAGTTGAGTTACCATCGGCATTGGCACGGCCAATCGCATTTAAGATATCGGGATTTTCGCCCTTCTTTGTTTTTGTTGCTGTGATGGCCTGCTCGAATTTTTGTTTGGCACTGTTCAGGTCACCACCCTGCAATAATTCTACATGGCCCATTCCGATCCAGATAAAAGGATCGTTCACACCATCGGTCAATGCTTTTTGATAAACAGCTTTTGCTGCATTTAATTGCTCGGGTGTTGGTGTTCCTTCGGCTGCTAATAAAGCCTGGCCATACCAATAAATTGTTTGCGGGTCTTTTGGATTAGCATCATATAATTTTTTTAAAATCGAAATGGCCGTTTTAGTTTTTTCGTAATTAATATTTTTAATGCCTTCTGCCAGTGTTTGGGCATTTATTGTACTAACTGCAATCATTGCGGCAACAAAAAAAGTAATGATCTTCTTCATCATGTTTCGTTTAAGTTATAAGGTTTACTCTTGCTCTTTTATTTTACTGTTTCGTATTAAAAAACCCATTTTAGCAGGGGCCAATCCCGATCGCCTGAAAATTAATTGTCCGCGTTCCAGGCTCATAAAATTTACAAATGCTGTTCCCAAACCACCGGCATCGTCTTTAAAAATATAATATAAAGGCCGCACCAACGGATATTCACCAAAAGTTACAGTTGACTGCGATGGTTTTGCAAACATATCTTTTTCATTGCATTTTACGCACTGTATCAATGCCAACCGCATTTTTTTCAAATCTTCTACCTGTTGGGGTTCATCGCTGTTGCCCACCCAGCTTGAGCCAACAAAGCCAATGGCATTTTCTGTTTTTTTGATGGCTTCAATCACAGCAGCACTTCCGTTCACTGCAACAACATTTTTTCCGAACGATGCACCTCTCAACACACTGTCTTGCAAATATCTTACCGAACTTGTTGCATTGTTCCCATCCATGATGACAGTTTTATTTTTTTTGCCTGTCAAAATATTTTTTAGATCAGCAATGGTAAATACACTGTCTTTCGAATTAATATTTGTGATCACTGCAACAGCATCATATGCCAGCACTGCAAATTGCGGCGGGACAGATAATTTATTCTCAAAGAACGATGTTTCATTTTTAGTTAACCCTTTTGCAACAATAATTAATCTTGTACTATCCTTCATCAGATCTTTAAAACATTCTACTTCCGGTTTATACGACGCAATAATATTTGCTTCGGGATAAGAAGAATGGTACACTTTAATTTGCTGCTCTATTACCGGTTTAAAACTTTCGTCAACACTTATATAAATAGTTCCTTTTTTGGGTGTATCGGTTTCAACATAACCTGCATCACGATTATTTTTACAAGATGCCAGCAACAAAACATAAACCGAAATGAAATATATAATTTTTTTCATTTTAATAGTCACTCTTTATTCCGCGATACAACCTGAATCCGCCATACAATAAACAAATGCTTCCAAAGAAATACCTGAAAGTTTTATCTACATCCATGATTTGAATGATCTTAAACCTGTCTCCAAAGAACATAACCACTGCCATGCCCAATAAAAAAACAGCCATGGTTAAGTCGTAGGTCATCCGCATCACAGAATAACTTTTTCGTTGTTTATCTCTAAAATCATTTTCCATTTAATAATTCATTGAAGTAGGGTGGGCAATTTAGATAATTATTTTATTCGGCCGATACAAATGTCACAGGTAATTTGCAGAATACCGGAACTTTTCTTCCGTTTTGCATGCCGGGTTTCCATTGCGGCATTTTTTTAATTACCCTTAACACTTCTGCATCCAGATCGGGCCTTGCTGTTTGAACAATTTTTAAATCGCTGATATTTCCCTCAGCATCCACAACAAATTGTGCTATTACCACTAACTTTTGCGCTTCTTCCATATCGGATGGTTCTTTCAAATTCCGTTGCATGAATTTTAAAAATGCATCCATACCACCCGGAAATTCGGGCATCAGTTCGGCAGAACGCAAGGGTTCCATTTTTGTTTCAACAACAGTTGCAGCAACAGTTGTATTATTTCCGTTTGCTATTGGTTTAACCAAATTACCATCACCAATATTTGCACCATCAACATTTTTAATGCTGATGATCTTATTTGCAAGATCTTCAATAGTTGGTAATGGATCTTTTGCTTTTTCATCTTCAACAATATTATATGCGGTATGCTTTACTTCGGCCAATTGCTGAGGTTGTTTAATTGTTTCTTTTGGCTTGGGTGGCGGAGGTTTTTCGGGACTTAAATCAACCTGTGTTAATTTAACCGAATCGAAATTTATAAATGCCAAACTTCCTTTACGGTGCGGCACTTTCCAGCTTTGCAACAACGCAAAAATTATTACTAATAAAAAAGTAAACAGCATTGATCGCTGTAAGCGTTTGTTATAATGTTTACGCAATTCATAAGCACCATACTCTTTATTTTTATTGTCGAAAACAATATCTAACATATCGCTCTGCAAAATGAGTTCGGGTTTCATAAAAATATTTTTTAATGATGATGAATTTTAAAACAGAGCGCTCGTTTTATATTGAGATGCTATTGAAGATTATTTCCATAAAATAAAATGTGAAGATTGATATGGCCACGAGCTATTAGCTGCGAGTTTTTGCTCACAGCTCATTGATCGCTGCCCATAGCTGAGAACGTTGAAGTGTGCGACGCAACCGGTGTTTAATTGAAATACAGCAGCCCGCTGCAAAAAAATTATCTGAGCAAAGTTTCTATTTTTTTAAATCCTTCTTCGGCAGGTAAATGTTCCCAAAGGATTTCGTAGATGGTTTGTACAACGGGTATCTGGGCTTTTACTATTTGATTGGTTTTATGCACGCACTTGCTGGCATAATAACCTTCGGCAACCATATTCATTTCCAATTGTGCGGCTTTAACGCTGTAACCTTTGCCGATCATATTGCCAAAAGTTCTGTTGCGACTGTACAGCGAATAACAGGTTACCAGCAGATCGCCAAGATAAACCGAAGTAGCATAATTCACTAAATTTTGTTCGGTGGTATCGTTTTCATCCCACATCAATTGTTTTATAAAAACACCCAATTCGTGTGCGCAGTTGGCAATGTAAACGCTTAAAAAATTATCGCCATATTCCAGACCGTGTGCGATACCGGCACCCAGCGCATAAATATTTTTTAAGATGGCTGCATATTGCACGCCCACCACATCAGTATTGGTTACCACATTTATATAATCGTTTTTAAAAAAAGAAGAAACCTGTTTTGCTTCATTTTCATCCACACCCGAAAAAGTGAGGTAGGATAATTTTTCGGATGCTACTTCCTCGGCATGACAAGGACCAAGTATGGTAAAATAATTATTCAACTCAACATCAAACTTTTCTTTTAAATATTCATTCAGTAATTGATTGCTTCCGGGAAGGATCCCTTTTATGGCCGAGATGATTTTTTTCCCGTTGAAAGCTGCCCGTGGCAATATTTTCAGGGCTTCTTCGGCATAGGCAGAAGGGATGGCAATAATTAATGTTTCTGAATTTTTTACCACCTCTTCGATGGAAGAACTTAATAAAAGCTGATCGGTATTAAAATAAACCTGACTTAAATATTGCGGATTATGTTTGCGGTGTTTAATGTGTGCAATGGTTTTATCGTTGCGGATAAACCAATTGATGGTATTGCCGTTATCGGTAAGAATTTTTGCGATGGCCGTTGCCCAACTTCCACTTCCAATTATTCCAAAATTCATGTTACATCAGATTAATGATAAACAAACTTACGAAAGGAAGTTTTGTAAAAAATTTTTATGCCACAGAGGCACGGAATTACACGGAGAATACTTCATAAAATCATTTCTGCGTTTTCTGTGTTTCCGTGTCAATGAAATAAAAAAGGGAAGCGTTTTTGCTTCCCTTTTATTTAATTCTTTTTGTCGTCGAACAATTTATCTTTTGGCGTGACTTTTACTTTGTCGCCATCTTTCAGCGTTTTACTTACGGTGGTGTATGGTCCGGTAACTACTTCATCACCTTCTTTTAAACCATCTGTGATGCGTATATAATTCAAATCCTGGATTTCAGTTTTTACTTTTACTTTTTTAACAGTTGCATCTTTTTGTAAAACAAAAACCACTTCGTCCAGATCATCGGCCGATGATGTTGATGGTTTATCTGAAGCATTATTGGCAGATGATGATTTATCGTCTTTTTTATCTGTTGCAGATTTATCCTTATCGCTTTTTTTATCTCTTGTGGTTACTGCATTTAACGGAACACTTAAAACATTAACCTGTGTTTTTGTTTGAATATCGGCACTGGCGCTCATTCCCGGGCGGAAAGGGAAATGCCCTTTTACAATTAGATCCTTGTAGCTGTCGAGAAACAAACGAATATGTACTTTATAATTTGTTACATCGGTTGATGATGTTGTAGCAGAATTTGTAACAGGGTTTGCAATTTTAAATACGATCCCCTTAAACTTTCTGTTATTGTATGCATCAATTTCAACAACGGCAGTATCACCTATTTTTACTTTTGTGATATCGTTTTCTCCAACATCAACCTGTGCAACGATGCTGTTCATATCGGCAATACGCATCATTTCTGTTCCTACATTAAAACTATTACCTGCAACACGTTCGCCTTTCTTCACACTCATCAAACTGATTACGCCATCCATGGGTGCTGTAATAACTGTTCTCGATAAATCTTTATCGGCTTTTGCCAATTGTGCCTGCGCATTTTGAATGTTTGCCTGCTGCCCTTTAATTCCCTGCAAAGCCGCATTGTAGTTGGCCTGTGAAGTTCTTAACGTTTGATCGGCAGTTTCAAATTCGGAACGACTGATCACTTTTCCATCTAATAATTTCTTCTGCCGGGTATAATTAATTTGTGCCTGATCCAGGGTGGCTTTTAATCCTACCAAAGAAGCTTCCAGATTAGATATCTGTGCTTTTGCCTGGTTCACTCCGGCTGCAACCTGATCGCGTTGCGTTATATAAATATCAGCATAAATCTTTGCCAATACCTGGTTCTTGCGAACGCTGTCGCCTTCATTAACATTCAGGTCAACTATTTCGCCGCTGATATCAGGACTTACTTTTACTTCGATCTCAGGATAAACTTTACCACTTGCATTTACTGTTTCAATAATGGTTCGCTTGGCAGCTTTTTCCGTCGAAACTTTTATGCCTTCGTCTTTCCCGATTATGCCGGCTTTTTTCATTCCAAAAAGTCCGCCAACAACCACTACTAATCCAACGATGATCCAAAGAAGCGTTTTATTCATAAAACTTAATTTCTATTTTCAACTAATATTATTTCGAGAATTTATTTTGTTACCGGCTGCTGAACAAGAATGAAACCCGGTTGCGTCGCACTCTTCAACGTTCGGTACTTCCTTCACCTTCCACCTTCCACCTTCAACCTTCAACCTTATACCTTCCATCTTTCTTATAATTTCAAACCCTGACCTTTATAAAATTCCAACAACTTCATTTTAAAAACATAATCATATTCGCTCGACACCAACTGCAATTTTGCAGTAACCAAATTATTTTGATTGGTAATTAATTCTAATGTACTCAGCAACCCAACTTCATATCTTTTAAAAGAAAAGTCATACACTTTTTGCGCACTCTCTACACTTTTTTTTGCGGCATTTAATTTTTCGAAGGCACTAACAGCATTGCTGTAAGCAGTATAAATGTTTTGCTTTAAAGTTATATTGGCCTGATCTTTTTGTAATACTATATTCTTTAAATTAAGTTTCGACTGCTCATAAGCAATTCTGTTTTGCCCGCTGTTAAAAATGGGGATCGATAAACCAACACCTAAACTTTGCCTGAAATTATCGCTCAGCTGATTGCCATAGGGCGTTTTTTGGCCTGTTGTATAATCGATCGCCTTGTTATTATAGGTTGTATTTAAAGAATAATTTCCGCCGATAGTTGGATACATGGCGCCCTTATTCGAGAGCACTGTTTTTTCGGCAGCTTTTATTTTCAATTCGTTTTCTTTTTGCAAAGGTTGATTAGTCAATGCCATTTGATACACAGCTTCGGGTTGCATTTCGCCAAAACTTTCCAATGGGATCTTATCTACCGCAGGCGTTTCAACTTCAAACGGTAATGCTGCATCAATATTCAATAAAGCTTTTAAATACAGAACATTTTGCTGAAAAGTTGTTTTATTACTGATCAGTGTGCTGCTGTCGCTTGCCAACTGTGCTTCTAACTGAATTAAATTTAATTCCGGTAAAGAGCCTGCTGCCACTTGCTTTGCAGTGATCTCGATTTGCGCTTTCCTTTGTTCTATCTGTACTTCGCTTATGTTGATTTGTTCTTTAGATGCCAACACTTGTAAATAATAAGTTGCCACATTTAATGCAACATCATTGGCAGCCCTTTCAATATCGGTCAATGCGGCTTTGGCACTAAATTCATTTGCAGCAACATTATTTTTTAAGCGGCCCCAATTAAAAAAAGCAACGTTTCCGTTCAGGCTATAACTCTGGTAATACAAGGGTACTGTTGTAAACTGGTTGGTTGTTGGATCGATAGAACGGCCAAACTGCGGACCATATCCTGTATTAAAAGATGCCGATGGAATTTGATAATATTTTGCCTGCTTTAATTGTAATGCAGCAAGCCTTGCCTGCACATCGGCTTGTTTTACCGAGATATTATTTTGCATCGCATAATCAACCAATTTGCGAAGGTCCCATTTATCTACTCTTTCCTGTGCCTGCAAACTTGTGGCAGCAAAACAGGTTATTAATAAGGCTAAAAAATATTTCATAGTTTAACAAAAATACTGGAATACTGCACACACATTAAAAATTTCGACAAGCGGAAAGTAACAGGTTTAAACCGTCAAATTAATCTTATGAAAGAAATCACATGCTTTTAAATGCCTGCTCAAAGTCGGCGATCAAATATTCCGCGTCTTCCAAACCCACATAAATGCGCAACATCCGGTGTTCGGGCACAGCCGCATCAAATGTTTCCCGCTTCATTCCGGCACATTTTGGAATGATCAGACTTTCATGTCCACCCCAACTTACTGCCATAAAAATATGTTGCAGCGATTCGCAAAATTTTTCAATGGCATCAATGTTCTTTGCTTTGATAACAATGGTAAGCAACCCGCATGCACCCTGCATTTGCTGCTTTGCCAATTGATATTGCGGAAACGATTCATCGAAAGGAAAAATTAATTTTTCTACCTGCGGATGATTTTTCAAATAATCAATGACCGTTTTTGTTGTTCGCGTAATTCGTTCCAATCGTGCAGGCAATGTTCTTAATCCGCGAATCAATAACCAGGCATTGAATGGCTGAATGCCACTACCGATATTCATGTATTCGCTGTTAAAAATTCTTTCGATCATTTTTTTGCTGCCGCTTAATACACCGGCAACAGTGTCGCTGTGACCGCCAATATATTTTGTGGCCGATTGCAAAACCAGATCAATTCCCATTTCAATGGGCCTTTGATACAATGGCGTACAATAACTGTTATCGCAAATGGTAATAATATTTTTTTGTTTGGCCAATGCAGCAACAGCTTTCATATCCTGCAATTCGTAAGTCCAGCTATTCGGGCTTTCTAAATAAATGATGGTAGTGTTGGTTTGAATGGCATTTTCGAAATTTTCAATTTTAGTGCCATCAATATAAGTATGCGTTACATTAAACCTCGGCAAAATTTCTTCAAACATTTTTACGGCCCAGGTATACACACCTTTTACGCTAACAATATGATCGCCGCTTTTGACATTAGCCAATACCGCTGCAAATATTGCAGCAGCGCCACTATTAAATACTAAGCAATCTTCTGCGCCATCCAATGCTGCTAATTTTTTACGAAGGATTTCAACGGTTGGATTTAATCCTCTGCTGTATAACCATGTTGAATATTCGTCTTCAAAACTTTTGCGCATCTCATCTACTTTCTTAAAAGCGAAATTGGATGTTTGAACGATGGGCGGTGCGATGGCACGAAAATAATTTTCTCTGTCTTCGGCGTATTCGTTTAATATGTAGGATGTATCCATGGGTTGAAATTATTGTTTTTTTATTTCACGCAGAGAGCGCAAAGAAAAATTTATGCTTCGTGATTCTTTAAGCCTTAGTCATTAATTCAAGAACTATCAAAAATGACATCCAACTCTAAACCGAAATGATTGTCACTCTGAGGCTCTCGAAGAGTGGTGAACGAATGTTCGCTTTTTATTTCATGGTTCGAGTGCCTCACCACGACATTGCGTTCCTTAACTTAACAACAACGAAATGATTGTCACTCTGAGGCGCTCGAAGAGTGATGAACGAATGTTCGCTTTTTAATTCATGGTTCGAGTGCCTCACCATGACATTACGTTCCTTAACTTAACAACAACGAAATGATTGTCACTCTGAGGTACTCGAAGAGTGATGGACGGAATGTTCGCTTTTTAATGTCATGGTTCTAGTGCCTGCCAATGACAGTTAGCAAAAAAATGATTATTTTTTGCCACGAAGTCACTAAGAAACAAAGAAAAAGCGAAGCTTTTTAAAACTTCGTGCCTTAGAACCTTCGTGGCTAATCTGTCATTTTCAATGTGCTTTTCTGCGCAGCAGAAATTGGTTACTCACCATGACATTATGTTCCTTAACTTAACAACATTGATCTTAGTAGTTCAAAAAAAAATGTTCAACATAGTTCTAAACGTACAAGTGTGCGACGCAACGATGCTTCATTTTTATTCAGCAGCCGGTAACATAAAATTTATGAATGCAATTTTTCGTGCTTGCCATGGTACACCATAAAATAGAGCAATACAAAAAATACTAATAAACATACTGCGGTCAGTGCCGCCCAAGGTTTATCGATGATAACAGCTACTGCCACCAAGCTGTACGAAGCAACAAATATGGCTGTAAGCACCGGCATTATTTTTTTGAAGGATCCTGTTACAGAAGCATTGCCCTGGTTTCTTTTGCGAAGAATAAACAATGTTGCCGCCGATGTACTCATACCAATACAATCTAAAAAAATACTGAAACTTAAAACATTGTCAACCCCTTGTCCAAAGAAAGTTACAGCGATCGTCATCAACGCATACACTGTTAATCCCGGCACCAACGCATCGGTCTTTGGATGACGGTATTGAAAGATCTTTGGTAATAATTTTTCCTCGCTCATGGCAAACATCACACGCGGGTTGCTTAATAAAATAACATTCACATAAGCCAGCACACTTAACACCATGCACAGATCAAAAACTTTGGCACCTGCTTTTCCAAACCATGCTTCGCAGAGCAATGCGCCAATGGCATTTGCATTTTTCATCTGATCGAAACCGATCACTTTTACATAAGTGTAATTAATGCTGAGATATAAAAACAACACAATTAAAATGCCTATCACCACACCACGTTGCATGGTGGCCGACGATTTTATTTCGCCGCCAAAATTGATGGTTTGCTGGTAACCGCCATAAGTAAACGATACTGCCACCAAACTTAATATCAATAATAATGCGGTGTTGTGACCATCGTATTTATAAATTGTTCCATCGTTATAACCATGCGGCGCAACCCGTAAGCCGGTAAAAAAAGTTGAGATCAATAATAATATCAAGGCAATTTTTACAACAGTTAAAAAGTTTTGTGTGCGGCTGCTTGTTTTTAATCCTAATAAATTAACGCCGTAAAATAATGCGACGGCGGTTGCCGAAACAGCCACATTAAAAAAGGTGCCTGATGGTTGTCCGTATAAAAGATCACTCACATAATCGGCACCAATTAATGCAACCACAGCAAGCGATGCAGCATTGCTTACCAATATCAAAACATTGACGGTGAAACCGATTGACGGATGATAACAATAAGAAAATATTTTATAATAACCGCCAACAACAGGTAAACGCTGACCAATTTCTGCATAGGTCAATGCACCGCATAATGCAATAAAACCGCCAATGATCCACGCAGTAAAAAATATAGTGGGTGTACCCGATTTAGCAGCAATGGTTGCCGGTGTTTTAAAGATGCCCATTCCAATGACGAGGCTTACAACGATCATTGTAAGACTGAAGAGATCTAGTTTTTGTTTTTCCTTCATAATATGTAGCGTAGCAATAAATGTAGGGAAAAGTGGGAAGAGTTATGGGGGAATAAAAATAATTCTAAACATCATCGGGTTTAAATCCTATTCTTTTTCTTGATGTTTTTGGTGGATTCAATAATTGTTTTAATGCTGTAAAAATCATTTGGATATTTTCATCATGAGCAGTTACTTTTTTTTCTAACTGTTCTAACTTCAACAAAATATCTTTATTCGTTAACAGCATTTCGCGAAGCTTCACAAAAATTTCAATTAATCGTAAGCTAACTTCTATGGCTCTTTCGCTTTTTAAAATATTCGCCAACATTAATACACCATGTTCGGTAAAAGCATAAGGCAATGCGCCGCCCAAATGTTGTATTGATGGTATCGCATTTTGCGATACCATTGTTTCTACTTCTTTTGCAGTTAATTGAAACATGAAATTTTTAGGGAATCTTTCTGTATTTCTTTTTACCTGCTCTCTTAACCGAATTGCTTTTACACCATACAATTCTGCAAGATCTCTGTCAAGCATTACTTTTTGTTTTCGGATGTAATAGATTTTATTAATGACTGCTTCTTCTATTAAAAACATTGATGTTGCTGCTTTTGCCATAACTGTTTTTTGAAGACATACAAAGATATAATTTTACGAATATAAAAAAACTTCTACTTTTAGTATCAAAACTTCGCTCAAAATATTTTAAATTTCTAATTAAGATTTTGTTGAAAAAATTTTACACTTTTAATTATTATCTTTCAATCAAATTTTATTAACCCAATTATTATGCAAACAACAAAACGAACTAATTACATAACCTGGGACGAATATTTTATGGGCGTTGCCTTACTTTCGGCAAAACGAAGTAAAGACCCCAACACACAGGTGGGCGCCTGTATCGTGAATGATAAAAATAAAATTGTTGGTGCCGGTTATAACGGATTGCCTATTGGATGCAGTGACGATGATTTTCCATGGGGTAAAAAAGGCGATATGCTGCAAACAAAATATCCGTATGTATGCCACGCCGAACTGAATGCCATTTTAAATAATATCGGTATGGACCTGCATGGTTGCAGGATTTATACGGCATTGTTTCCCTGCAACGAATGTGCGAAAGCAATCATTCAGGCAGGCATTACTGAAGTTGTTTATTTATCCGATAAATATCATGCCACCGATAGTTTTATTGCATCGAAAAAGATGCTGGACAAAGCAGGTGTTAGTTGCAGAAAAGTGGAACCCACCATTCACAAGATCGAACTCTCTTTTGATGAGGCCGATGTGTAATTTTCTTCATTCATCATTTTCAATACTGCAACCCTTGCCCTTTGCGTAAGCGTTGTAGCCTTTGCAATACAGAAAAAGTATAGCAAAGAGATCACAATGAATCGCAAAGGGAAAGAGCGTTCATCATGACATATATCAGCTTCTAAAACTCCGGTATTTATTTAGCAGGTGTTATCACAATATTCCTGAAATCGATGGGTCCGTGGTCACCTTGCATATAAATAGGTCCCGGTTCAGCTTCATTACTATCAAGCGCCCCTCCTGTGATACCGGGTATCTGTTGTTTGTAAATGATCGTTTTTCCATTGGCAACAACTGTTACCAGTCTGCCCACTAAAGTAATATCATAGGATTGCCATTCACCCGGGTCTTTGGCAACCATTTCCAGGGGGTCGATAAAGCCATAGATACCACCCAAATAAATGCTCAGAGGTTCCATTCCTTTACTGTCCATGATCTGTACTTCGTAACGGCCCCTCAAATACACACCGCTATTGCTTTCTTTGGGATAACGGAATTCTATATGAAGTTTAAAATCGTTGAATGTTTTTACGGTCCTGATATTCGAACCGGAATGAGGGCTCCTTAGAATACCATTTTCCACTACCCATTGGTTATTGCCCAAAGCCTGCCATCCATCGAGGTTTTTGCCGTTGAATAACACAATGCGGTTTCCCCAAACCGGTTCTTTATCACGCCATAATTTTGGTGCACGGACGCCTGTCCAGGTATATGTTTTACCCGACGGCATCGTCATGGTTCCGGAGAGTTTTCCATCTTTTAATTCGCCTTCTACATAGAGATCCTTGTCGCTGTTATCCCATTGCGGGGGAATATGAAAAGAGAGTTTCCCATCCTTAAAAAACACCTGTGAGATAGGCCTGGCACTGCCTCCATCGCCCACAAATCTGCCAATTAAAGTTCTAAGGCCGGAATGCCTTACTTCCAGCCAGGAAGGGGCTTGCGAACTGCCCATATTCACTGTAATATCCCATCGGCCTTCCAGGGCTTCATTAGGTATTTGTGCTGCTGCTTTAATTACATTGTTGTAAAAAGAGGAAACGAATAATAATAAAAAAACAATCAGGTACTTCTTCATATGGTTATCGCTTTTGGTAATGAATGTAGGTGAAAAACATAAATTGACAAAGACGAAAGATACTTTTTTCTGTCCTAAAAACCTGAGTTCGGGTTAAGCGGCAATCGGTTTGATAATGCTCCTATGGGTTGGATAAAAATGAATACTCATTTTTGCTAAAAGGGCAGCGTAAACTAATTAAAGTGTATTAAAACATAATTGCCAACAAAATACACGCAGGCATCCATCGCAAGTCGGTAAGTGCTTTTGTGATTCTTGTTTGCCGTTGTTCCCAAAAGCCACCTCCTCCTAAAAAAATCGGGGCAAGCTTTGTTGTGTGTTTACAGGTATCTGAGCTATACCGGATATGTGTTAAACACATGTACTTCCATAGTTTTTATTTCTGATTTGGAATTTGAAATTTCTGATTCATTTGTAGCAACGGTTTCTCCTCCCGCCTACGGACTCATGACTCCCGACTGTTCCTCCTGACTTTCGGTCTTTCCGTCTTCCCGACTTTCTTCTATTTTCTCCTCTTCACTCATGATTAATTGTTTTTCATTTTATGCCAAATGAAAGCACAGGCAAAACCTATAACCAGATAAAATATCAATCTGCTAATTCTGTTTAGCGTTTGTTTATTCATAAATGATAATTTGCTCTTAATGCCTGCAATAATTCATGATTTGTTTTTATATACTCCTGGTAGTGAATTTGCCTAGTAGCTCTCGATAATAAAAGATAATACGATACTAAATTTTCGGCATCATTTCTTTTCAACTCATTCTTGTTATTAATTTTAAAAGGGAATGAAGGATAAGAAGGTTGATTAAGTGCTTCGATCAATGAAAGTTTTCCTTCTTGCGAAAAATTATCAAACCATCTAAAATCAAAATACTTTAACAAAAATGGTCTTGTGAAAGAAGCAACAAAACTATATTCCTGATCGTTCCTTATTCTAAGCCGGGCAATCGAAACAGATAAACTACCCACCGCATTTTGTAATTGCGCATTTTTAAAAAATTTTAAAGTAGAAGCATTTTTTAATTGAGTCAATATACCATCTTTTGGTTCGAATAGTGATTGATTGGTTACAATATAAGACCATACCATAGCAGGTGCAACCCTGTCAGATAATTTTTCAAGACTACTGTCTCTAAAATAATCTCTCAAATAAATCATTTCAGCTTCTTTCTTAAAACGCAAATTTATTTTTTGCTGAATAACAATTGAATCGGAATAAACCTCTTGGTACAAACTTTCGGCTAATTCTTTTACTTTTTTATTTTCTGCAATATTTTCCCTAATATTCTCTGCAATAAACCCCATCGTTACTGCTAAGAATATCATTAGTCCTTCTAACAAATATTCTCTGAAAGATTTTTTTTCTACTTGTGGGTGATGATGTACTTCCATAGTTTATTCTTTTTCTAAATGGTATTCTTTATTTAATTCGCTCAACAAAAGTTTTGCCTGATTTAATAATGCATCTGCATATGTAATCTTACTATTCATAAATCTCGATCGAACCAATTCAACATATTTGTTAAACAAAACCTTGTTGTAACTCAATAACGGAGGATTACTTACAAAAAAACTATCCAAAACTTTTTGTTTTGATCCATTTTTATAGAAGTCCTGAATGATATTATTTGCTATATCATTGTATTTAAAATCAAATATTTCCGATCTGCTTTTTCTCACTTCAGTATAAATTCCAATTTCGTTTTCGTCGTTGGCCAACATCAACCGACACAATTTATCATACTCAGCTACATCGCTTGCAACTGATTTTTGAAAATATCTTAAAGTCCCTGAACTTTTCATTTGCTGAAAGGTGGCATCATTAGGAATAAAATATCTATGCGCACCACCAAAAAGTCCATACCAATATAATTTGCCTGAGGGAATATTTTTTGGTTCTGAAACTGATAATAATTGCATTAAGGTATCCACCTGGTTGATGGCATTGGTAAAATATTTTTTATAGCTTATAATTTGTGCTGTATCTGCTTTCAGATCTTTAACCATAGCAGCGGCAAATACTTTTGCTCTTGCATCTTCTGTAATATTTTCCCGAATATTCTCTGCAATAAACCCCATCGTTACGGCCAGGAATATCATTAATCCCTCAAGCAAATATTCTTTAAAATTTTTCTTTTCTACGTTTGGGTGGTGATGTACTTCCATGTTTTAATTTCGGATTTATGATTTTTGACTTTCTTTCACTATTCATCTCTTCACTAATTTTTCAAATGGTATTCTTTTTGTAAAAAAGCTATCTCGTTTTCTGCTTTTGTTTCAAGATTTTGAAGGTTGTGTATTACTAAATTATCGCTGCCTTTTATTTCACTGATATAAAAAGCAAGATCTTTCTGGATATTGGTATCGTACGATCGTAATGGCGGGTTATCATTTGGTCTGATGATTTTGAAACCTTTCACCATTTTGTCGAATACTAAAGGATCATACATCCGGCATAAAATAGGATATAGATCTTTGCGCTCAGCATTCTCATCATTCTGCACCGTATAAATCTCCTCAACAGCCTTTTGATAACTGATAATAGAATCAGCAGTCGCTTCATTCCGTATAAGCCGCAATGAACCAGAATTTTTTAACTGGGTAACAGTGCGGTCATTACTTTGAAAAAGAGGATAGCGCGTAACGGTGCGACCAAAATAATATAGATCATTTTCATGTCCTTTAATTTGGTGGTTGCAGAGTAAAAGCAGCAGTGAGTCAATAGCTTTCAATTTTACATTCCGCTCAAAAATCAACAGCTTCTTAATTCTGGCTGTATCTATTTTTAGATCCTCCATGAATGTTTGGATATAGTCGTTTTCCTTCCTTACTTCTGCAAGATGCTCGCGGTAACTTTCCGCAAAAAAACCCATCGTAACAGCCAGGAATATCATTAACCCTTCTAACAAATATTCTTTGAAAGATTTTTTTTCTACTTGTGGGTGGTGATGTACTTCCATGAAAAGATTTTAAGTGTAGAGTTGATTATTTGTTTTCTAAATGATACTCTTTTGTAAATAATTCAATCAGGTCAATTGCCATCTTTTTTTGATTCAACAAAATAGTTGTTTCACCAAAGAAGGTAGACTTCCTTTGGTGAAGAAAGTAAATCATTTGATTGATCAGATCGGGATTTCTGTTACGCAATTGAGGATTCCCTTCCGGACGCCTGATATAAAACCGTGAGCCCGTAGCAAAATCTTTTTCACTTATCTGACTCCGCAGCTCATTTGAATGTATAAACATTTTCTCAAAAACTGATGCATCAAATAACAAACCGATCAGAGGGTAAACCATTTCATTTTCTTTTGCTTCTAATAATCCCAACTGTTCATATTTATAAATATTTTTTTCATAGTCTAGCATTCCATTTAGCAATTCCCGTTTCTTTATTAACCGTGTATTTCCTGAGTTCTTCATTTCATTAAATGAATTCAGATTTATTTCAAAACGTCCGCTACGGGTTGCAACCCTGGCAAAATAGTAAAGGTCTTGCCCTTTATCCGTTGGTCCGGGTTGTTGAAGAATAGTAATTAACGAATCAAACGATTCTACTCTTTTATATAAAGCATCTATCCAAATATTTAAATTAGACGTATCTCTTGCCAGATCTTTTTTGATATTTTCTATATATTCTTTTTCTTTTGTTTTGTCACTAGAATATTCCCTGATATTTTCCGCAAAAAAACCCATGGTTACTGCCAGAAATATCATTAAACCTTCCAATAAATATTCTTTAAAAGATTTTTTTTCAATTTGCGGATGATGATGTACTTCCATGGTTTTAATTTCTGATTTTTAATTTAAAAATTCCGGTTCATTTAAAAATTATAATAGGTTTTTAAGATAGGAGTACAAAATCGATAACATTAATACTGTCTGATCTTAAAGTTTTAATCTTATTCAACAAACTTTCAGTAATGAAATGCTGCGTATACAATTGCAGTGTGGAGATACAAATAATTATAATAATGAAAGTTGTTTTCATCAGCTAGGTTTGCTTAATAAAATTCGATGTGCTTAATATCGTTATACAAAATACGTTTACCCTCTCAATTATGCAAACTTTATAAATAAAGATTTTAATAGGTTTCGAGAATAATGATAAAAAGCTATTTTGCCTTTACTTTTCGGATATTAAAAATATTATCGGCAGTTTCTTATACATAGTAAATAAATTAGAGAAATTATCTTAATCATGAATAAGAATGGATTGATTCAATTTTTGGAAGCCCTAAACAAACTTTCCTTTTGTGGGAGTAATTTTATATCAACACATTTTTGATAAAAATTCCTTTTGCAAATACCCACCATTCTCCCAAAAAACGTTTCATTAATCAAAGTCTCACAAACGCAGTATCGAACGTTTCGTTGAAAGTTTTTTAGTGTTACTAAAACATATTTGCAAACAAAATACACGCAGGCATCCATCGCAAGTCGGTTACTGGTTTTGTATTTGTAGTTTGCCGGTGTTGCAAAAAGCCCCCGAAAAATCGGGGCAAGCTTTGTTGTGTGTTTACAGGTATCTGAGCTATACCAAATATGCAGTAAGCACATATTACTGCCACAGTAAACCCACATTTTGCCACAACAATGTGGGTTGTTGTGGGAGTGTTGTGGGAGTAATGTGGGTTTAATAGGAAGAAATCATTAATCAAACAGCGTTTAAGTAGTTTAAATGCGCTTCTGACTTTATAGACTTTTCACCACCACGTGAACAAATTGATTTCATTTACAATTTTGAAATGATATTTTTGCCCTGCGTTTGGTTTCCGAATGTTCGGAATTAAAAGGGAATCCTGTTGAATTCAGGAGCTATCCCCGTAGCTGTAAGTGACACCCCAATCCTTTAAACGGAGCAAGGAACATCTTAAAATTTTGCCACTATTTCAACAAAGAAATGGGAAGGCTTTAAGACAGATCACAAGCCAGAAGACCTGCCATCTGCAACCAATTTATTCACGGCTTTCGGGTGAAAAGCATGGAATCTAAAATGCTCTGCAGGGCAATTTATATTTCTCCGTTTTTTTATTTTCCTGAAAGCTCATTGTTCAACTTTTTAAACATTACAACAATGGGCAAAAAATTAACGCTCCTCTCAACATCAATGCTGGTAAGCATGCTGGCATTTTCGCAACAAGACACATTGCACGGCAATGATTTAGACCCGGTGATCGTTACGGCCAATAAAACCGAACAAAAACAAAGCACTACCGGAAAAGTAATTACTGTTATTTCGAAAGAACAGATCGAAAAAAGTGCAGGCAAAACAGTAGCCGAATTATTGAACGAACAGGTTGGTATTACCATCAACGGTGCATTGAATAATGCAGGCAGCGTGCAAACTGTGTACATGCGTGGTGCCGCCAGTGGTCGTACGTTGATCTTGGTTGATGGGATTCCAGTGAATGACCCATCGATGATCAATAATGAATTTGATCTGAATTTATTTTCTATCAATGATGTGGAAAGGATCGAGATCTGCAAAGGCGCCCAATCAACTTTATATGGCAGTGATGCCATCGCAGGTGTGATCAATATCATCACCATCAAAAACAATGTCTCTACTCCTTTTAATTTTAAATCAACCATTACCGGCGGCAACCTGGGAACATTTAAAGGCAATTTTCAATTGTACGGAAAAGAAGATAAATTTTCGTACACAGCACGGTATTCAAAATTAATTACAAATGGTTTTTCTGCTGCTTACGACAGTACAGGCAATAAAAATTTTGATAAAGATGGATACAATGGAGATGCCGCCAGTGCTGCCTTGCAATATCAGGCAACAAAAAAATTATTGTTCAAAGCTTTCTCGCAATACAGTCAATATGCTGCAGGTGTTGATGCCGGTGTGTTTACCGATGCAACCAATTATGATGTTCATAATAAAATTTTAAACACAGGTACTGGCTTTCAATATAAAAATCAAAATCTAAGTTTTGTTGGTAATTATCAGTACAGCAAAATGCAGCGTAATTATAACGATAATGCTTCAATACCCGGCGCAAGTTTGTTTTCATTACTCGATTACAGCAGCATTGCACAGTTTGCAGAGCTTTACGCCAACATCAAGCTGCATCAGTATTTCAGCCTATTGGTGGGTACCGATCTCAGATACAGTTCGATGAACAGTCAATACAATTCAAAAAGCATTTGGGGACCATATAACAGTGTGTTCAACGATACAAGCATGAGTCAAAATTCGTTTTACACTTCATTATTTTTCAACTATAAAAATGTAAATGTTGAAGCAGGCGTTAGATACAATCATCATTCTCGTTACGGATCAAATTCTACTTTCACCTTTAATCCATCGTATAAAATAAATAACCAGTTCCGCATTTTCGGAAGCATAGCATCGGGTTTTAAAGCGCCAAGTATTTATCAATTATACGACACTTACAGCGGCAATAAAAATCTGCAACCCGAGACTTCTGTAAATTATGAAGTAGGTGTGCAGCAGCAACTTAAAAAATTCAGTCAGCGTCTGGTATTTTTTTACCGGAATATCAATAACGGCATCGATTATAATTATATCTCGTATCAATATTTCAACTACACTTTGCAAAAAGTTAATGGTTTGGAATATGAGGCAACAATTCATCCTGCAAAAAAATTAAACATCACTGCCAATTACAGTTTATTGTTATCGAAAGAAACAACCGAAAGCAGGATCACTTTCAACGATACTACGTATGATTATTCGTTACGCCGTCCAAAAAACACAATCAACATAACCGCTGCATATCAGTTCACACCTGCATTCTATGCAAGTGTCAGCGGAAAATATGTAAGCAAAAGATACGATGTGGGCGGATATACACAGGCCGATGTTTTATTGAATGATTATTTTTTACTGAATGCTTATGCCGAGTATCAAGTCAAAAAAAATATCAAGCTCTTTGCTGATGCACAAAACATCACCAATAAAAAATTCTTTGATGTACGCGGTTATAATTCCATTCCTTTTTTAATTAATGCAGGCGTGACCATTCATTTATAAAAACAAACCATTAACAAGTAAACCAATAAACAATTGCATGGCTCATCACGAAAATAAAAATTGTCCGCGCTGCAATACAAGTTTCGAATGTAAGGTTGGAAATGTGTTAGAATGTCAATGCAGCCAGGTAAAATTAAAATACGATGAGCGTGTTTATGTTGAAAGTTTGTATGCCGATTGTTTATGCATCAATTGCCTGCGCATTCTGCAACAGCAATATTTGATGCTGCGCAAGAAGACTTTTGATTTTTAAATCTATTTGGAAATGAAAGTATGTATATAATGTTTGTCAGACTGAGCTTGTCGAAGTCGATTTAAAACATTGAACACATTTCGACAAGCTCAATGTGACATCACGTTTTAATTCCTATCAAACCACAAAAAACATCCAGCCTGAGGCTGGATGTTTTTACATTTGTACTAAATTTCAAAGTATGAATTTTAATATCGACGAATTGGTAACCGTTTCATTTACGCTTTTTGCAGTAATTGATGTGGTTGGTTCTATTCCTTTATTAATTTCTATCAAAGCAAAGAACGGTCTCATTCAGGAATTTAAAGCCACCATTATTTCGGGTGCTTTGATGATCTTGTTTTTGTTTGCGGGAAAACCATTTTTAAAAATGCTGGGCGTAGATATCCATTCATTTGCAGTGGGCGGTTCAATCGTACTTTTTTTATTGGGATTAGAAATGGTTATCGGTCACGAAATATTTAAGAGCGATAAAGACGCACCTTCCGGAACTGTTGTCCCCATTGCTTTTCCGCTGATCGCCGGTTCGGGCACTTTAACCACTGTGATGTCGTTGAAAGCAAACTTTGATGATGCTGTTATTTTAATTGCCATCGTCATTAACCTTGTTGTGATCTATGTTGTTTTAAAATCTTTGCGTTGGGTAGAGAAGGCATTGGGCAAAGCAGGGTTATTGGCGGTACGTAAATTTTTTGGTGTGATATTACTGGCAATTGCCGTTAAAATATTCGGCAGTAATATTGCAGCATTTGGAAAATAATTTAATTAAACGTTCTATGAAACAACATGCTTTTACTTACGATGATATTCAATTAGTACCTGCTTTTTCAAAAGTCATCTCCCGAAAGAATATCAGTTTGTTTACAAAAGTTTCTAAAAATTATTTTTTGTGTACACCGTTCGTTGCTTCCTGCATGGATACTGTTTGCGAAAATAAAATGGCCATCAAAATGGCCGAAGCAGGTGGCGTAGGATGCATCCATCGTTTTCTCAGCATAGAAAATCAGTGCAATGAAGTTGCAATGGTTGTTGATCATATTCAGCAAAAAGAATTGCAAAAAAAATGGTTAACTCTTTCAAATGACTGGAAAGAAAATCATGTTATTCCCGTGATGGCTGCCGTTGGTGTGAACGGCGATTTTGCCGAACGTGCCATTGCATTGGTGAATGCAGGTGCCAATATTATTTTGATCGATGTGGCACACGGTCACCACGAATTGGTTAAAAAAGCGATCAAAAAATTAAAATCTATTTTACCAAAGCATGTCGATATCATCGCCGGAAACATAGCCAGTGCGCAGGCTGCAAAGGATTTAGAAGCATGGGGTGCCGATGGCTTACGTGTTGGTGTTGGTGGCGGTTCGTTGTGTACCACAAGATTAAAAACAGGTTTCGGTGTTCCTAATGTTACCTGTTTGGAAGAAATAAATGCAGTAACAACATTGCCTGTCATGGCCGATGGCGGTATACGCACCAGCGGCGATATTGCAAAAGCATTGGCCCTGGGTTCACAAACCGTGATGCTTGGTTCTTTAATTGCAGGAACAAAAGAATCACCCGGACAAATAATCGAAAAAAATAATGGATTATTTAAACGTTATCGCGGTGCTGCATCATTAGAAACAAAAACAGTGCATGGCCAGGAGCAACGGAATGTGGAAGGCGAATCGACCGTTATTCCTTTTAAAGGCGGCGTAAAATTTGTGTTGCAGGGATTGCAGGATGGTGTTCGTTCTGCTTTATCTTATGGCGGTGCCAATAATTTAAAAGAATTCAAACCCGATTATCTGATCGTTACCAATGCCGGATTAACAGAAGCCACACCACATTTGTTGTAGGATTTTTATGTAGCGACCTGTTGAATAAAAATCAACTGCAGTGGCGTCGCACACTTGTACAACATAACTCTGTTCATCAAAATAAGTTTTCAAAATATATCTTTGCATCAATGGCCTCGTAGTATAATGGATAGTATAAGAGTTTCCGAAGCTCCAGATTCAGGTTCGATTCCTGACGAGGCCACTATATCTAAAAATTTTTAAGAGAAATAATAAACAAGGCTTCATTCTATTTTCGAATGAAGCCTTCTTGTTTGCTTAATATGAATATTTATTTTGCACTTAAGTCCGCCCTGTATTCCAATATCTCACTCCAACTATGATCTATGCATTTTTTTAGCATGTCTTGATAATTACTCCAGCTTCCGGCACCATTTTGCTTTTCATAACGCGATTTCATAGAACTTCTATACATGGCATCGCGTTCTTTCAAACCATCGGCATATCTATTCACAATAACAAATCCTGGTTCGCCCGAACTACTTATATCATACACAGCAATATTTTGTTTGCCATCTTCCCATGAACTCTTCAAACTTTTAATAGCTGCTTCCATTTCACCATAATATCCCGGTTTATTAAAAACATGACTGATGGCTATTTTATTTGAATAATTTGTTACTCCGGTAGAACTTAGATCATCTCTGTATGTTACATACGAATCTTCGTATTTTTCTGTTAACAACGGAGTAACCGTAGTTGCCCAATTCATCATGTGTTCTTTACCAAGATCTCCTCTCTTATCAAATTCATCCCAGGTGCAAGGACCTTCAAGGATTTGATAACCGCCGGCATCAGGACCGGTAGTTATTTCATAAACACGCCACTTAAAATTTCCAGATGAATGGTATTTCAAACTGTGTGCGGCCAAGGCTTTTTCGAAAGCAGCGGTTGAACCAATTTTTGGAAAAACTCTTTGACTGTTCATTACATTTTTAGATTGTGCCATTACCATAAATGGCAAGCAGAAAACAACGAAAAAAATTGTTACTTTTTTCATATTTGTTAGGTATTGATGACTTGATTGAATAATTAATTAAAAAACTTCTTCTAAAAAATCCTAAGCTCAGTCTTCTTGTTTACACAGCTCATCTAAAAGAACTTTGTTTAATCAATTATTTATTATTGCTTTCTTTTCATCATTTCCTATCAATGAATTTCATTTTTTTAATTTATCATTTCCAAAGAAATTTATTTTTCTTATCTAAACATTTTGATAAAGTAATCCTCATTTCTTTTTATATAAAACGATCGGATGCATATTTAGAATTGAAAATAAATAAACGAACTGCTGCTTTCCTGACTCCATATCAACAGTATTAAAATAACAGCCCAAATGATACCAACTATCCACCAAGGTAATTTTGGAATAGTATCAGTAATTTTTGTGTTTCGCATGATCCAATGAAAAATAACCATGAATGTTACAATAACAGAAACTTTGATAACAGCTAAAGTGGTTAACATCGGTTCTCCTTTATCAACAAAACCAAACATCGACTTTAATAAGTTCCATGCTTTAGTAAATGTTGATGCTCGGAAAAAAACCCATGTAACATTGATCAGAAAAAAAGTAAATAATGCAATGGAGAAATTTGTAAATGTTCTTGGTTTAAAAATTTCAGGCAATGGTCCAAGTACACCCACTTCACCGGCAGGCGTTGTTGCTATCGGCCGCACTTTATCTTTTCTAATATCTGCGATAGCTTTTTCTACCCATAAATAAAATCCATGTAAGCCACCCCAAACAACAAATGTCCAATTGGCTCCGTGCCACAAACCACCCAATAACATTGTTATCATCAAATTCATATAAGTGCGGATTGGACCCTTTCTGTTTCCTCCCATCGGAATATATAAATAATCGCGAAGCCATGCCGATAAAGTGATATGCCACCTTCTCCAAAAATCCGAAAACCCAATGGCTGAATAAGGATATAAAAAGTTTTGCGGCAATATAAATCCTAAACTTAAAGCAACACCAATGGCACAAGTTGAATAACCTGCAAAGTCGAAAAATATTTGTCCCGAAAATGCAAGCACTCCCATCCATGCATCCAATGCAGGCAATTTTGTTGTTGCACCAAATACAGCATTGGCCGTTCCCGATAACATACTATCGGCCAGCACAACTTTCATAAATAAGCCCAGCGACATTAATAATAATCCTTCCAGCAATTGTTTTTGTGTTGCCTTGCGTGGTGATTCGAATTGCGGTACCAATTGCGGCGGGCGAACAATAGGACCTGCCACCAAATGCGGGAAGAAGGTTACAAATAAAGAAAAGTCGAGCATTGATTTTACCGGTTCGCTTTTCTTTTTATACATATCAATTGTATAACAAAGTGTGGTGAACGTATAAAAAGAAATACCTGCAGGTAAAATAATATTTGGCTTGGCAGGATGAAATTGCCAACCAAGTGCATTAACAACGGTTACAAAATTTTCTAACAAAAATCCTCCATATTTAAAGAAACAAAGCATACCAAGATTCCCTATCAAACTTATCACAAGCAACAATCTTTTTTTGTGAATATTATTTTGAGTAAATAAAGCACGGCCAACAAAAAAATCAACAACAGTCGAAAGCCATAACAATAAAATGAATGGAGGATTCCAGGCTGCATAAAAAATATAACTCGCTAATAACAGATTTATCTTTTTTGTCTTCCATGAAAATGGAAGATTATGCAGAATTAAAATCAGTATAAAAAAAACAACGAAAGTATATGAATTGAAAACCATAATTCAGAATTTGGAGATGAATAATGTTTTTAATTAGAATGCGTAAACCATTTTTGCTGATCCAAAATTTTTATCAATCCTGCAGTGTATAAAGCAGCATCAGTTGGTTTAAGATGCGACCATTCGGGGCAAGTAAAATCTTTCAGGTCAGGATAATCTTTAAAATGAATGCCACTGCATCCGGTAATGGATAATAGTTTGTCATAGTATTCTGCCCTGGGATAACTGATAGGTTCATTTTCCCAATAACCTCCACTTGATGGGGTTCGCGTAAATATCACTCGGCCACCCCTTGCTTTTATTTTTGCTACATCAGTTTGTATTTCAGTAAATATTTTTTGAAGTGTATCTCCCGTAACACCATGTTGTTTACTCAATGCACCAAACATGGTCCATATATTTTTCACTTGTCTTTGCATAGAAGTATCTTTTACAAATTTGTCCGTCATTCTTTCCTGTCGCCTGAAATTAGTGGTGGTAAATTGTGTTGGCCAAATAACATCACCATGAACACCTTTTCGATTTGTAATGGGTAGTTCATTTAACATTGCATCTAAAGCAAAATGTTCTTTATCGATAAACAAAAATTGCGACTCCAGTCCAAATCCAACTTGTGCACTAAATTTTTGTGAAGGAGTTACTTCTTTTAAATACTTTAAACGTTTGGTTAGTTCGGCATCTTCCACAGGTCTGAAAAATAACACCTCGGTAATATCAATAATTAATTTGCCTTTAAACTTTTCATCATTGGCAAGATTATCTAAAGCAAGCCTTGGATTCGAACCTGCAATGGCAAGCTGAATGGCTTTTTCACCGGTGGTTTTTTCCCAAGTAGGAATATCCAGATCAAATTTGATCCGGGACGAACCGATAAATACAGTGGCATCATCTTGAGGTGCATATACCTGGGCTCTGTTTTTAGCCCATAATGCCTCGTCATCATTGTATCCGAGAACATACCCTTTATTACGAAGGAAATATTCCCAGCAAAAAACTGATGTTAATACAACAATCAGCATTAAGACTGCCGATTTTACAAGGGATTGTTCAGCCATTAGTTTTAGTTTAAAAATTATAATTTAAATAATGAGCATCTCAGCCGAAAACAGCTCAGTCATAGGAATGGGACAAAGAAAATGGAATTAAAAAAGAGGCCTTTCTACGGTGCTTTGTATTGTTAATCTTGGTATAAGCATTAAACTTAAAAATAAAAAATCAATAAACAAAACTTTTTAAATAAAAAATGATTTTTGTCATGTTTTTGTAATGGCCGAATTAAATGTTTAGGAGCATCCTTTCTTCGTTTTTCCAGAGATTGGATAGTTGTGTTCATGATTAATTGTTCCACCCTGCTTACATATTCACTGACCGATTTTATTGCAAAGACAGAATCTCACAATCATAAATTGATTAGTTTTAGCAATAGTCTTTTTTCAAAACACCGCTTATGATCACTAAATCATTTTATTCTGTCATAATTATTCTTGCTGCTCTTTTATTTGGATGCACACCAACAAAAAAATCAACCACAACCACTCCAACAGTTACACCTTCGGCAATGAAAGAATTTCGCGCTGCATGGGTTGCAACCGTTGCCAATATTAACTGGCCCAGCAAACCCGGACTTACAACCGAACAACAAAAACAGGAAGCTATTGAGCTCTTAGACTTTTTACAAAAACATAATTTCAATGCAGTGATTTTACAAGTAAGACCTCAGGCAGATGCATTGTATAAAAGCGATATAGAACCATGGAGCTATTATCTTACAGGCGAACAGGGCAAAGCACCCGATCCTTATTACGACCCGCTCGAATTCTGGACCAAAGAAGCACACGATCGCGGATTAGAATTGCATGTATGGTTAAATCCATATCGGGCCTACCATCCAAAGGGTGGTAATATCAGCGATCGATCCATCATAAAAACAAATCCAAATCTGGTTGTATATCTTAAACAGGGTTATTGGTGGATGGATCCTTCGCAAAAAGAAGTGCAGGACCGAACAACAAATGTTGTGATCGATTTAGTAAAACGCTATGATATTGATGGCGTTCACTTCGATGATTATTTTTATCCCTATCCCGAATATAATTTGAAAGAAGATTTTCCCGACAGTGCAAGCTTTGCGGCTTATAAAAATGCAGGAGGAAAATTATCAAAAGGCGATTGGCGAAGAAAAAGCGTGAACGATCTAATTGAACGCATTTACAAAGAAATGAAAGCAACAAAACCTTATGTAAAATTTGGATTGAGTCCATTTGGGATCTGGCGCCCCGGTTATCCAGAATCTGTTGGCGGATTTGATCAATACGAAACTTTATATGCCGATGCAAAACTATGGCTGAACAAAGGTTGGATAGATTATTTCACGCCTCAAATATATTGGCCTATCAAACGCTATTCGCAAAGCTTTCCTGTTTTATTGGGCTGGTGGAATGGCGAGAATACAAAACAACGTCACTTATGGCCGGGCATTTCTGTTGGCCGCGATACCAGCGCAAGATCTGTTGACGAAACCATCAATCAAATCATGATCGCAAGAGGCATGTTACCAAAAAGTAAAGGCGTTGTGCATTGGAGCATTTCATCCGATTTAAAAAATCCAAACCTTATGAAAGCGTTGGATGCAGGGCCTTACAAAGATGCCGCACTTGTTCCCGCAAGTCCATGGCTCGATAAAACAATACCCGAAGCACCTGAAGTTTCCATTACAAAATCAACCGACAGTTTACAAATTGCCTGGACACACAATAATGCTGCTTCTGTTTTTCGTTGGGTGATCTATTATCGATACGGAAATGTATGGACTTATAAAATATTAAATCGCAACGATAGGTCTTTACAAATTAGTTTAAAAGCCGGAACAGATAAAGCGCCACTTGCACTTGATCGTATCGCAGTAAGTGCAGTTAGCCGAACAGGTAATGAAAGTATGTTGAAAGAAATGGAAATAAAATAATTAAAACAGTTGATCGGTCATCAAAATGTTTTGAGCTTATATTTTATTTTCATTTTGCATCTGCATAATTAATTTTTCTACGTCCTCTTTTTTACACAAAGCAGTGCCGTTATTCATGGTTGCTGCCGTGCCAAAGGCAACACCGTATAATAAAACGTCATGCCATTTCAATCCTAGTGATAATGCATATACCATTCCGGCTACCATGCTGTCACCCGCACCCACCGTGCTTCTCACCGTAACAGCAGGAGGTACGATCTTATGATTTTCTTCAGCAGTAACTAATATTGAAGCTTCTTTTCCCATCGACACAACCACTACTTCCGAACCTTTTTTACTGATGATCGATCTTGCCGCAGCTTCTGCTTCATCGGCTTTTAATTCTTCTTTCCCGTACAACAAACTCAGCTCATTTAAATTAGGCTTGATCATGTACACGCCTTCTTCCAATGCATGTTGCAATGCTTCGCGTGAAGTATCAACAATTAATTTTGCATTCGCTTTTTTTGCGATGTACGACATCCTTCCAAAAAAATCGGGTGGGACACCCTCGGGTAAACTTCCACTGGCAACAACATATTCGTAGCCGCTTTGTTTCTCTAATCTTTTAAGAAATAATTTCCAGTCTCTTTCGCGCAACGGCTGGCTTTCCATCCCAAAACGATATTGTAATCCTGTTGATTTCTCCACAACAATAATATTGGTTCTCGTGTGTGTTTTTACAGGAACAATTAAGGATTGAATTTTTTCTTCGGTCAGTAATTTTTTAAAAAAGTTACCGTTAAATCCGCCAGAAAAATACATAGCTATACTTTCGCAACCCATGTGCGATAAGGCTCTCGACACATTAATACCGCCACCGCCCGGTTCGTATGTTGGATGTATGCAACGTAATTTTTTTTCGGGAACTACTTTATCTGTTGATGTTGTTTTATCGATCGCAGGATTTAATGTAACCGTAATAATCTTATTCATCACTAAAAATTAAAAAGGATATTTTGAAAAATATTTTTCAAAATTACTTATCAATTCATTAAAATGATTGATTAAATAAAATTACTGTGTTAAAAAATTAATTCCGTTCGATCTGTGTTTTCAATAATTTTCTTGCAAAGTGAATACGGCTTTTAATAGTACCCAACGGTTCGTGAAGCATGTCGGCAATTTCATGATATTTATAACCATCAAAATATAGTAAAAAAGGTTTTTTAAAAATATCGGGTAACTGATAAATAGCAGCCTGCACTTCTTTCATATTCATTCGTGCAACAGCATCATTAACAACAGTAGTTTGATTTGAGTTAATGAAATATTCATTCACCGTGCTGTCTGAAACCGTTTGTTGTTTGGCAAGGCGACGATAATTATTGATAAAAATATTTCGCATGATGGTGTATAACCATGCTTTAATATTTGTACCAACATTGTATTTTTCTTTATTGGCCAATGCCCTGTATAATGTTTCCTGAATAAGATCTTTAGCCTGTTCCTGATCGCGTGTTAATGTGATGGCGAAAGGTTTTAAGAATTCGGTATTCCTCAATAATATTTCACTGAAATCTAATGCTAACATGATGTTTGATTTGTGTCGGTGCTTAACAAATATCTTTTAAAAAAATATTCGCTTATTTCCGATTCAGGGAAATTGTGATTAACGGTCACCTATTGAACTGTTAAATACATTTAACGATTTTATTGTGACAAACAATTTTCATTTTTAACGACATTAAACCATACAAATAAAAAAGTCCATCACAGAAATACTATGGTGGACTTTTAAAATTTAAAAGATTAAAACTTATAGTTTCAGCCGGCGCAAATATTCGCCATAACCACTCTTCGAATATTTATCGGCTAACATTAATAATTGTTGATGATTGATGAAACCCATACGGAACGCCACTTCTTCTATGCAACCTACCTGCTGACTTTGTCTTTTTGCGATCACCCTCACAAATTCGCTTGCATCGTGCAACGAATCGAATGTACCGGTATCTAACCAGGCCGTACCGCGGTTCATCACACCAACTTTTAATTTTCCCTGTTTCAAATATTCACGGTTAACATCAGTAATTTCATATTCGCCTCTTGGTGATGGCGCAATATTTTTTGCGATATCAACAACATTATTATCGTAAAAGTATAAACCCGGAACAGCATAATTCGATTTAGGCTGTTTTGGTTTTTCTTCGATCGAAACAACATTAAAATCTTTATCAAATTCAACCACACCATATCTTTCAGGATCATTCACTTCATAAGCGAACACTGCAGCGCCTTCTACACTATTGAATGATTGCACCAATTTGCTGAAGCCTGCACCGTAAAAAATATTATCGCCCAAAACCAACGCCACTTTATCGTTGCCGATAAATTTTTCTCCAATTACAAATGCCTGTGCCAGTCCGTTGGGAACAGCTTGTACGGCATAAGAAAATTTGCAACCCAATTCGCTGCCGTCGCCCAATAATCTTTGAAACTGTGAAGAGTCCTCGGGTGTTGTGATAATCAATATTTCGTTGATACCGGCTAACATTAAAACCGATAGCGGATAATAGATCATCGGCTTATCATAAATGGGCATCAATTGTTTACTGATCCCTTTTGTGATGGGATATAATCTGGTGCCGCTGCCCCCTGCGAGAATAATTCCTTTCATTAATTTCAGTTTATTGGTTTATTAGTTTATTGGTTTTGTTCACCAATAATTTTTCATACACACTAAAAATTCAAACTCCCTTTTATTTCTTTAAACGTTGGAAGTATTTTGTCTTTATCCGATAATAATACTTCCTCATCTTTTATTTGCCAATCGATATTCAGATCCGCATCGTTATAAATGATCCCGCCTTCGGATGCTTTATTATAAAAATTATCGCATTTATAAAAAAAAGTAGCGGTATCACTCAGCACAACAAAGCCATGACCAAAACCACGGGGTACAAAAAACTGGACATGGTTGTCGCCGGTTAATTCTACTGCTTCCCACTGACCGAATGTTCTAGAATCTTTTCTTAGATCAACAGCAACATCTAACACGCGTCCTTCTAAAACACGAACTAATTTTGCCTGTGTATGTTCGCCTTGCTGAAAATGTATGCCACGCAAAACTCCGCGTGTTGATTTGGATTGATTGTCCTGCACAAATGAAACATTCAATCCTATCAAACTTGCAAATCTTTGCTGGTTAAAGCTTTCAAAGAAATAACCACGGGGATCTTCAAAAACCGTATCACGTATAATAAAGCAATCTTTAAGTTTTGTTTCTTCTACTTTCATAGTTAAGGCGTAAGGTTGAAGGTTTAGGGTTGAAGGCAAAAGGTGAAGGATTTACCTTCTACCTTTCGCCTTTAACCTTATCCCCTATTCGTGTACATCGAGTCGTAATATTTTTCGTAAGCACCGCTGGTAATATGTTCCAACCATTCGGTGTTTTGTAAAAACCAATCTATCGTTTCACTTAACCCCTGCTCAAAAGTTACGGTTGGTTTCCATCCCAATTCTTTATTGATCTTTGTTGCATCAATGGCATAGCGCCTGTCGTGCCCCGGTCTGTCTTTCACATAAGTGATCAATTTTTCGCTTTCACCTTTTTCGCGGTTTAATTTTTCATCCATCAACTTGCACAACAATTTTATCAGGTCAATATTTCTCCATTCATTAAAGCCACCGATATTATAAGTTTCATCCGGTTTGCCTTTATGAAAGATAAGATCGATTGCCAATGCATGATCTTTTACATACAACCAATCGCGTGTATATAACCCATCGCCATACACCGGTAAAGGTTTTTTGGTGATGATATTATTAATGAAAAGCGGAATTAATTTTTCGGGAAAATGATAAGGACCATAATTATTAGAACAGTTCGAAACTACAGTTTGCATGTGATAGGTTTCGGCATAAGCCCTCACAAAATGATCGGAAGATGCTTTACTGGCCGAGTATGGCGAGTTGGGATGATAAGGCGTTGTTTCGGTAAATAGGCCTGTGTCGCCCAATGCACCATATACTTCATCGGTAGAAATATGATAGAATAAATGTTGGCTGTAATCGGCTTTCCACCTGGTTCTTGCAACATTTAATAAATTAACCGTGCCGATGATATTGGTATAAACAAAATCGAGTGGCGACACAATCGAACGGTCAACATGCGATTCTGCTGCAAGATGAATGACATCTGTGATCTGATGTTTATCGAAAACATTTTCCAACGCAACCGCATCCAATAAATTTACTTTTTCGAAAAAATAATTGGGTGAATGATCAATGTCTTTTAAGTTTTCTAAATTACCTGCATAGGTCAATGCATCAAGATTTACAATTTTATACTGCGGATATTTTGTTACAAATAACCGCACAACATGCGAACCTATAAAACCCGCACCACCTGTGATCAAAATGTTCTTCATAGTTACACTTTATAATAATTACGTTGTCAATTTATATTTTTTCTTCTGTCAATCTTACAATCGCCAGTAAAACTTACAATGTTCCATCGCTTCCTCTTTATTAAAAAACGCTTTCACATCAAATAAATTCAATTCACCTGCAACAGAAACCGATTGTAAAAAACCAAGCGAATAATTTTTAAACGCATCGTGTTTTACTGCAAGTATCACCGCATCATACTTTTTAGTTTCATCCATTTCTTTTTTAACACGGTAGCCTTTTACATTTAAAGTATCGGCATCAACATACGGATCAACAAAATCTACCTGTACCTGATATTTCCCCAATCCTTTTTCAATATCAAACACTTTCGAATTACGGGCTTCGCCTACATTTTCTTTAAACGAACAACCCAGTATCAGCACTTTACATTCTTCAATTACTTTTTTCTGTTCACTCAACACCTTCACTACTTTATCTGCAATGAAACTTCCCATATTGTTGTTCAGGTGCCGGCCCGAATGAATGACCTGTGGTGAGTATCCTAATTGCTCTGCCTTAAACGTAAGGTAATACGGATCAACACCAATACAATAACCACCCACCAGTCCGGGTTCAAAAGTAAGGAAGTTCCATTTAGTGGCTGCGGCTTTCAACACTTCTCTGGTATCTACATTCATCCTGTCGAAAATAACCGCTAATTCATTCATGAATGCGATGTTCAGATCGCGTTGTGCATTCTCAATAACTTTTGCGGCTTCTGCTGTTTTAATATCGGGTGCCTGATAAATACCCGCTTCAATAACTGAACCATATAATTCAGATAAAAGAGCCAATGTTTTTGGCGTATCACCAGAAACAATTTTCAATATTTTATGCAGCGGCCTTGTTTTATCACCCGGGTTAATTCTCTCGGGCGAATAGCCCACATAAAAATCTTTTTTCCAAACCAAATTACTTTCACGTTCTAAAACAGGGATACAAATTTCTTCGGTTAATCCGGGATATACTGTTGATTCAAATACAACCGTGGTGCCAACTTCCAGTATTTTCCCAATGGTTGATGCAGCAGATCTTAATGGAAATAGATCGGGTTGGTTTTCTTTATCGATATCGGTGGGCACCGCAACAATGATAACATCGCATCCTTTTAAATGCAGTGCGTCATTTGTAAAAAAAAGTGAGTCTTGTTTTAATGCATCAGCATCCAACTCGTTCGTATGATCGATATTCTTTTTTAATGATCCGATTTTTTGTGAATTGATATCAAACCCAACGACTTCATATTTTTTTGCGAATAAACAGGCCAGCGGCAGACCAACATAACCCAAACCAACTATTCCTATTTTCATAATTAATTTTTATTGTACGAATTTCTATCATTCATACGATAGAAATAGTTGGTCAAAATTAAATATACTTGACCATAAAATAGAATAAGTAATTAATCGCTTTTAGGGAATGCATCGCGAAACACCTATTCCCTTTAAAAAAACAAAAATGATCAATGGATATCAGGTCATCAAACAAATATGAAATCACAAATAGTTTTTAATATCTTCAAACTCTAAACTCGCCTTATGAATCAACGTTACTATTCGTTAGATGTTTTTCGCGGCGCTACTGTTGCATTGATGATCATGGTAAATAACCCGGGCAGTTGGGCGCATATTTTTTCGCCGCTGGAACATGCCACCTGGCATGGTTGTACACCTACAGATCTGGTATTCCCTTTCTTTTTATTTGCTGTTGGAAATGCAATGAGTTTTGTAATGCCAAGATTTGAAAAGCAAGGCACATCTTATTTTTTAAAAAAAGTATTTAAAAGAGCAATACTGATTTTTGTAATTGGTTTATTATTGAACTGGAGCCCGTTTGTGATGTACAACGCAAAAAACGAATTGGTATTTAAATCGTGGACATGGTTAAACAATGGCGGAATGGTCAGTGGCATCCGCATACTGGGTGTTTTGCAACGAATTGCATTGGCTTATTTATTTGCCACACTGATCGTATATTTTTTTAAAACAAAAGGCGCTTATTTCATCAGTTGCATTTTATTATTAGGCTATTGGGTTGTGTGTTTATTGTTAGGCAATGCAAATGATCCTTATAGTTTATCGGGTTTTTTCGGAACAAAAGTTGACATCAATCTTTTGGGAATCGCACATGTTTATAAAGGCGAAGGCGTTGCTTTTGATCCCGAAGGATTGGCAAGTACAACAACCGCGATCGTTCAGGTGATATTTGGTTATTTGGTTGGTCAATACATCCAGCAAAAAGGTAAGTCGTACGAAATGCTTTCGCACTTACTGATCACCGGAGTTATTTTTGTTTTTGCAGGATATTGCTGGGATATGGTATTCCCGATCAACAAAAAAATATGGACCAGCAGTTACACTATTTATACAACCGGTCTGGCCATGATCACCATTTCGGTGATGATCTATTTAATTGAATTTAAAGAAGCAAAAGGTGCATGGAGCAAGTTCTTTGATGTGTTTGGAAAAAATCCGTTGTTCATTTTTGTATTGAGTGGATTCTTACCAAGACTGTTAGGATTGATAAGAATTACCGATGGTTTTAATGCTACGGGCAAACCAATTTATTTGTCTCCGTTCGGCTGGTTCTACGAACATATCTGTAAAAATATTGCCACCGATCTGCGCGTTGGCTCTTTGTTGTATGCAATTATAATGATCATTTTTTACTGGAGTATTGTATATGTTTTGGATAAGAAGAAGATCTACATAAAAGTGTAGATAGGTCATAGGTCATGGGTGATAGTTGATAGAAATTTCTATCACCCATGAACCATTTGCTAAGCAAACATCTTCTCTGCTTCAGCAATACTTTCGGGTTTTCCCACATCAATGAATTTTGATGCTGTATGATCGAAATATTGAATAGAATGATTGGCACATAAACTCAAATACACATCCACCATCGAAAATTTTCCCTGTTGTTGTATCAATGAAAATATTTTAGGATCGATGACATGAATACCGCTAAATGCTTTTTGCTGTATATCGTTTTCATTGCGCATTATTTTTTCTTCTCCGGTTTTTATATTTCTCCAACCACATAATTGTTGTTGCCGATCGAATAAAAAATAACGCGATGTATTTCTTTCGGTAACAGCCAACGTAGCCAGTGCATTATTTTTTTTATGCTGATCGATCATCACCTGCAAATCAAGATCAGTTAAAATATCAACATTCATCAACACAAAATCATCATCAAAAAACCAACCCGCTTTTTGTAAACCACCACCGGTTTCTAATACTTCATTTGTTTCATCACTGATCGAAATAGTACTTCCCCAACCATTATTTTTTTTGATCGCCCCGGTGATCTGATCAGCAAAATGATGCACATTCACGATCACTTCAGTAATACCGAATTGTTGTAAGTATTCAACATTTCGTTGCAACAAACTTTTACCATTAACCATTGCTAATGCCTTAGGATGCTTGTCGGTAAAAGGTTTCAGACGAGTGCCCAATCCGGCCGCCAATATCATACCCCTCAAACCCCCAGCCCCTGAAGGGGAGTTATTACCGTTACTCATTTGCATTTTGATTTATAATATGCATACAATTTATTTTATCTATTTAAAAAAGGAATTTTTATTCTGAAACTCTTTTATTCCCCCCTTCAGGGGTCGGGGGTTAGGGAAATTGTTATCGTTACTCATTTGCTTTTCGTTTTTAAAAACAGATTCTTCTTTGTTAATCTCCTGTATACTCATCATGTATTAAACATTTTAATATGGAACGTTTTCATCTCCCCTTCAGGGGTCGGGGGTTAGGGGAGTTATTACCGTTACTCATTTGCATTTTGATTTATAAAAATAATTTCTTCGATCTTTTTTATTACCAGTGCCAAATCATTTAATATTTCTTCATTCGTGAATCTTATAACATGCAACATATCTTGTTCAAGATGCTTTTGTCTAATCTCATCATTGTTTTTTACTTCAATTTCATTATGAATATTTCCATCAACTTCAATAACTAATTTAAGTGAGTGACAATAAAAATCCAGAATATAAATTGCATATGGATGTTGTCTTCTGAATTTGTATCCATGAGGTTTTGTTTTTAAGTAACCCCATAAAATATCTTCGGCAACAGTTGAATTATTTCTTAGTTCTCTTGCCCTTTGATATAAAACATTCAATGCTCCTTTATGCATTCTGTTGTTCATATAAAACCCCTAACCCCTAAAGGGGAATTGTTATCGTTACTCATTTGCTTTTCGTTTTTAAAAACAGATTCTTCTTTGTTAATCTCCTGTATGCTCATCATGTATTAAACATTTTAATATGAAACGTTTTCATCTCCCCTTCAGGGGTCGGGGGTTATCATCTCCCCTTTAGGGGCTGGGGGTTTGGGTTCTCCAATTCTCTTCATTCGTATGCTTTAGTATCAGTTTCACTTTATACTTATTTCTTAAATGTCTTGCTGTTTGTTCGGCGGCATACACACTTCTGTGCTGACCACCTGTGCAACCAAAATTAATTTGCAGATGAGAAAAATCTCTTTTTAAATAATCGGTCACGGTAATATCTATCAAATCCCAAACACTGTTCAAGAATTCATTCATGTGTGTGCGTTGTTCTAAAAAATCCTGCACGGCTTTATCCTTCCCGTTCAAACATTTGTATTCATCAAAACGTCCCGGATTTAAAATGCCGCGCATGTCAAACACAAAGCCACCGCCGTTTTCGCTTGCATCAACAGGAATCCCTTTTTTATAACTGAAGCTGTTTATCTCTATCACCAACGGCGTTGATGCAGTTGCAACAGGCGGCGTAAATCTTGCAATTATTTCATCACTCACCATTAACTGCAACATCCTGTCGAACTCGGGTGTAACAATGCCGATACGTTTATGTTCGAGAAAAAATTGTACACTTCGCAATGCCAACGGTATGCTCGATAAAAAATGTGCTTTACGTTCAAACAATCCCCTGAAACCATACGCACCCAGCACTTGTAATAATCTAATTAAAACATAACCGTTGTACTGACTGATGAAAGTGATCCTGTCAACTTTTTTGTGTAATAAACTATCTACTTCATCCAAATAATATTGCAACAGATCATCTTTCCATTCTTCGCTTAATTCGGCTTTTGCCTGCCATAATAATGAGGCCACATCGTACTGCAATGCGCCTTTCATGCCGCCCTGGTAATCGATGAAATGAACTGCATCATCATTCACAATAATATTACGGCTCTGAAAATCGCGGAACATAAAATATTTATATTCCGTTCTTGTCAGGTAAGTACTCAATGCATCAAAATCATCCAGCACAGCCTGCTTATCGTAAGGCAGGCGCAACGTATCGAGAAAATAATATTTAAAATAAAGCAGGTCGCTCATGATGGCTTGCTTGCCAAATTCTTTTGCGGTTAAGCAGTGATCATAATTCAAATTTTTATCGCCCGATATCTGGATTTTTGAAAGAGCTTTTAAACTTTTCTGAAACAATCCATACACATAATCATTGTGCCCGTTTTGTTCTAATTTATTTAATAAACTTTCGGTGCCAAGATCTTCCTGAATATAAATCGTGCTGTCGTCATTCACACAAAGAATTGTTGGAACAGGCAATGATTTATTTTTGAAATGATTGCTGAAATAAATGAATGTTTTATTTTCTTTTACATTCAGGTTATAGGTTGCAATAAATGTTTCGTTGTTTGCATAAATGCGGAAATAAATACGGTCGCTGCCGCTTTGAGGTATTTTTTCTATTCTTTCGGGCTGATGATTTTTGAAAGTTTGAAATAATTCCCCGATATTGCGAATAACATTATCCATGTAAAACAATTGTTGAGCGATAAAATTAGAATAATTGTACCCATTTCTTGTCGCTTTTTCCCCTAACTAAAGCCTGCAATAAGAAAAGATTCTTTTTTAATATAAAACAAACCTAGCATGAGAACCTTAAGACAACTATTAATGCTGGCTTTTACATTTTTATGTATCCAGCAGGTTTCTTCACAAAAAAAATCGATTACCGGAATTGTAAAAGACAACAAAGGCACACCCATTGAAGGTGCCACTGTAAAAGTAAAATCGTCGAAAGCTGCTACCAGCACCGATAAAGACGGTTCGTTTACTATTAATGCATCCGAAGGCAATGTATTAGAAATCGTTTCGGTTGGATTTAAAACAAAGGATGTTGCGGTGAAAGGCAGCTCTTTGGATATTAGCTTAGAAGCTTCTGTTGAAGAATTACAGGAAGTAATTATGGTGGGAAGCCGGAGAGGCGGCAGAACCAAAACAGAATCTCCTGTTCCGGTAGATGTCATCAACGTAAACCAAACCGGACAAACTACTGCAAAGCCCGATCTGATGAGCCAATTAAACATGGCTGTACCTTCATTTAACTACAACAAACAAAGTGGAGCTGACGGATCTGATGCTATTGACTTTGCAAGTTTACGTGGATTGGGTTTCGATCAAACATTAGTATTGGTTAATGGCAAACGCCGCCATCTGTCGGCTTTTGTAAACCAATTGGGAACACGCGGCCGTGGAAACAGCGGTACCGATCTAAATGCTATTCCGGAAGCATCCATCGATCACATTGAAATTTTACGCGATGGTGCATCGGCACAATATGGATCGGATGCCATTGCAGGTGTTATGAATATTGTTTTGAAAAAAGATGTAAACAAATTGAACTTTGCGATTGGCGAAAGCGGATACTACGATCACAAATACAATACATTGAATAATGTAGATCCAAGCCAGTATTATACAGGCACTCAGATAGACGGAAAAACTTTTACTGCAAGTGCCGACTATGGTTTTAAGATCGGGAAAAATGGCGGGTTCTTAAATATTGGCGGCAACTTCATGGATCAGGGAAAAACTTTCAGGGCAGTACCCGATACCAACTGGACAACCAATCAAAATGCACTCGGCACTGATTCGTGGAGAAGAGCTTTTGGTGACGGATCTGTAACTTCCGGTGGCGGAATGCTTAATTTAGAAATACCAATTGCCGGTACTAATACTAAGTTTTATGCTTTTGGCGGATTGAATTACAAACATTCTAATGTATATGCATGGACAAGAAATTTTTCGGGTGCACCTCAAAAATTTCCAACCAATCCCGACGGTAGTTTAATTTTTGTTCCGGGTATCATGCACGTTGCAGCTTCACCTAATGGTGCTTTTGATCCAAACAATGTATTTTTCAATCCTCAGGAAGATGTGTACATTAAAGACCAGTCATTGGCAGTAGGATTTTCGGGCGTAACAAAAAATAATTGGGATTGGGATATCAGTAATAATATTGGTTATAACGATTTCCATTATTTTGGCAATAAAACTTTTAATGCCACTTTAAATAATCAATATCCAAACATCAAAACGCGTTTCGATGATGGCGGTTTTAATTTTTTACAGAATACAACAAATGCCGATATCAGCAAACGTTTTGCAAGTGTGGCACAAGGTTTAACCCTATCATTCGGTGCGGAGTTCAGATATGAAAAATACAAACTATACGCCGGCGAAAACGATTCGTACGGATACGGACCTTATTCAAGATATTTCCCAAATGTTGGCGATACAGTTAATTTAGCTTCGGGTTCCGAAGGATTTCCCGGATTTACTCCTTCTGATGTTGCCAATGCTACCCGTACCAATATAGGCGGTTATGCAGAAGCTGCTATTGATATCACCAAAGGATGGTTATTGGATGGTGCTGTACGTTTAGAAAATTATTCCGACTTCGGATTTGTAAATACGCTTAAACTGGCAACAAGAGTAAAAGTTACCAATAATTTTAATCTTCGTGGTTCAATCAGTACAGGCTTCAGAGCACCATCATTACAACAATTAAATTTCAGCAATACCAATACCAATATTCAAAAAATTAATGGTGTACCTACTTTGGTGTATGCAAAATTAGTTCCTAATTATAGTTCTATTGCACGTGCTGTCGGTATCCCTCAATTAAAACAAGAGACTTCTACCAACTACAGTTTAGGCTTTGCATGGAAACCGGTTACAAACCTTACTATTACTGTAGATGGATATTTAATAAAGATGAAAAACAGGATTGTACAAACAGGTCAATTTGGCCCTCAAATTCCTGCATTGGCCGGACCTTTGGCATCTAATAACCCTCCATTAGCCGGAGCAAACTTTTTTGTAAATGCGGTTAATACAACTAATACAGGAGTAGACTTTGTTGTTGATTATACCAAACACTGGACTAATAAATCATTCAAAGTTTTGTTTGCAGGCAATATTCAAAATTGCAATATCGATCAGATCAATATCCCAACTAATTTAAATGATAACTATTCCGATCAGCAAGCTTTTTACAGTACCAGAGAACAGGCTTTCATGAAAGCATCTGCTCCAAGAGCTAAAACATCTTTGGCTTTAGAATATACTGTCAGCAAATTTGCAATCGGTGCACATCTTACTTACTTTGGAAAAGTAGTTACACAAGGTTATGGTTATGCCAGTATTCCGGGTGCTGATCCTAACGGTCCGGGTGGAGCAAATACTTCAGGCTCAGGAAACGGATGGGATCCTTATGTTGCATTAGACAATGGCAGTGGCGTAGTACCTGAAGATTTTATTTACCATGGTAAGGTTACAACAGATATTTATGGTTCTATAAAATTGAGTAAACAATGTACATGGACCATTGGTGTAGATAATTTATTTAATGTACATCCGGATCTTGCTGTTACTGCAGGTGCACACCAAATGTCTTGGGGTGATAGCGAATCAGGCGGACCTTTTGATTCTGTTCAAATGGGATATAATGGATTAAGAGGTTTTTCGAAACTGATATTTAATTTCTAATTTCTGTTTATAGAATTTCTGAAAATATCTATTTGATTTATTTAATAAAGGCAATTCAACTTTTGAATTGCCTTTATTTTTTTCTTTTTCCTATAATAATAATTGTAGCAACCAATGCCAATAAAATAAAAGGTAACCAGGCACCAACATGATAGCCAATATTGTAAGTGCTGTCGTGAATTTTTGTTGTGTCGGAGAATAAAAGCATGACTAAAATTAATTCTTATTTGTTATTGCATACACTGCAAAGCTTGCCAGCCAATGTTCGCCGCCATAAGCACCCGATGCAACATTGGGTAAACTTGCTTTTAAATGTTTGATGGAAGATTGGATCAATAATTGTTTGCGCTTATCGGTTTTTGGTAATACCGAAGCGATCCCTTTCATGCACCAGCTCCTGCTGAAACATAATCCATCTAAATGCACGATGGTCATGTCGTTTCTGTCCGAAACAACAGGCAGCACCGTTAAGTGTTGTAAGGATGAAAGCGAAAAATAATGATCGAACCATTCTGAAAAGTCTTTTTTATTCAATACCCTACGCATCAGATCTGCCTCTTCCAGTGAAGGAGATAAAAAATCGGTGCCATCGGGTTCCCATATTGCCGGTGCATTCTTATCGTTTAAATAAATTTTCTTAGCCGATCGAATAATGGCCTCCTCGAATTTTTTATTACCTGCTGCTCTTGCATAATCCAATGCAAACACCAATCCAAATGCAGTATTGGGATGCACACCGGTGCGGTTTGGATACGTTTGTTTAGGCAAAAAACGCATCCATATATTAATGATGGTATCGCTTAATGGCTCCAAAGCATTTCGCCATTTTACAGCATCGGCATCATTCCAGTTATTTAATTCCTGTTGCAATTTTAATACCCATGCCCAGCCGTATGTTCTTTCAAAACTTTTAGAAAATGGTGCGTCAAAATATTTTGCTTCTTTCAAAATATTTTCTGCCGAAATATTATGCGAAATAAGTTCACGTATTTTTTTTGCATCCGTTAACGAAGGAAAATCTTTCAGCAATTTTACCAGCATCCAATGACCATGCACACTGCTATGCCAGTCTAAACAACCATAAAAAGCAGGATGCATGTTATGCGGTGTGATCATTTGATCGCTATCACCAATAGCCAAATGATTGATCTTATTCGGATATTCCTGCACAATGCATTTCAACGGCAGAGAAGCCAGATGCGATGCGCCTTCCGGGGTTAATTGAAATTGTGTACTGTCTTTATTAACGGTAAAAAATTGTTTGCTTTGTGCATCAATTTTTCCAATAAAAAGAATGAATAAAACTGTAATGATCTGTCGCATACATTAGGTAACGATCGCTTTTTAAAAGATGGCGATCCATTTCATTAAAGATAAATACTGTTGCATAAAAATGCCCCTGAAATTCAGGGGCATTTTATAATTGATCGTTTATTTTTTTATTCTGCTTCGGCAACCACTTCTTTCACTTCGGGAATCATGCGTTTCATCATGCCTTCAATGCCGGCTTTTAAAGTGACCATCGAAGAAGGACATCCGCTGCAACTTCCCTGCAACATCAAATTAACCACGCCGCTGTTATAGCTTCTGAACTGAATGGCGCCGCCATCCATTTCAACTGCAGGCTTTACATAATTTTCCAATAATTCTTTTACACGTTTTACCACATCATCATCATCGGCACCCACTGTATTGCTGGCTTCCTGTTTGTATTTTGCAGCTTCTTCTTCATTCACGATCACACCACCATTTTCCAAATAATCTTTCAGGAATTGTTTGATGGTAGGAATAACATCCTGCCAGTCCTCGGTATCATTTGTTTTGGTAAGCGTAACAAAATTGCTGGCAATAAACACACTTTTAATAAATGGAAAACTAAATAATTCTTTTGCCAGCGGCGAAGGGGCCGAAGTTGTTTCATCCTGAAAATCGATACTCTTGCCGGGATATAATAATTTATTGGCAACAAATTTCATTGTTTCCGGATTGGGTGTCATCTCGGTATAAATACTCACGATGGCGTTTCCTGTTTTGATCATAACATCACTTTTATATTGGCAACAAAAATAGAGAAATTAAAATAGTATTGCTTTAATCAAATGGTAAACCGGTTTTCGCAAAACGATATTTTTAATCGATACTTTTGTTTTGTACCAGCAGTTGGATGGTTATTTTGTTGCTGCGGTTGTTCAAAGGGCAGCTTCGGAGCGTCGCATACTGTGTAGGTCAATACCATTAAGTTCAGGGACGTGATGTCAGGATTGAGTAACCAATTTCTGCTGCGCAGAAAAGCACATTGAAAATAACAGGTTAGCCACAAAGACGATAAGGCACGAAGTTTTAAAAACCTTCGCTTTTTCTTTGTTTCTTAGTGACTTCGTAGCAAAAAATAATTATTTGTTTGCAAGTGGTAGTAACCAATTTCTGCTGCGCAGAAAAGCACATTGAAAATGACAGATTAGCCACAAAGACGATAAGGCATGAAGGTTTAAAAAGCTTCGCTTTTTCTTTGTTTCTTAGTGACTTCGTGGCAAAAAATAATTATTTGTTTGCAAGTGGTAGTAACCAATTTCTGCTGCGCAGAAAAGCACATTGAAAATGACAGACTATCCACAAAGACGCTAAGGCACGAAGTTTTAAAAACCTTCGCTTTTTCTTTGTTTCTTAGTGACTTCGTGGCAAAAAATAATTATTTGTTTGCAAGTGGATTTCAGAATTCTTTTTGCTTACTGTTATTGGCAGGTTCCCGAAACATGATTTTATAAGGAGAATTTCGTTCATCATTCCCGCCTGAATGACAAAGTCGGGCAGGCTTCGAGAGCCGGAGTGACAATCCTTTACTTAATAACATTGCTGTGTTGGCATCCCGATTCATTGGGATTAGACACTGCAAAACTTAATTCAGCACAAATTAAAATGAGTTCAACAAAAACATACAAATGGTTTAAAGTTGCCGAAAGCACCGACGATCTTGAATGGAAGCAAAACGATATGTGTGTGGTGGAGGCAGGAGGCAAAAAGATCTCGTTAGCAAAATTTAAAGAGCAAATCTTTGCCTTTGCGTATAAATGTCCGCATGCCGGTGGTATCATGACCGATGGCTGTCTGGATGCACTCGGACATGCCGTTTGCCCCATACATCGTTATAAATTTGAATTAGAGCGGGGTAGAAACGTTTCGGGCGAAGGATATTATTTAAAAATTTATCCCGTAGAATGCAGACCCGACGGCATTTTCGTAGGATTTGAGGAAAAAGGATTCTTTAATTGGCTTTAAAAATTTTTGCCAAAAACATTAAACCCCTATTTTTGCTGCCCCGAAAGGGCAAGTATTCCCGAATAGCTCAGTTGATCAGAGCATCCCGATATTAGATCGGGAGTGATTACCGGTTCAAGGGATACTGAATAAAATTCCCGAATAGCTCAGTTGGTTAGAGCATCTGACTGTTAATCAGAGGGTCTCTGGTTCAAGTCCAGATTCGGGAGCCAATACAGTAAAGGGTTTGAGAAGTTTATACTTCTTGGACCCTTTTTCATTGTGAAGCAATTGTGAAACAAAGCACTCCTTAATCTGTATGTTTTATACATTAACTGTTTCATAGATACTATCTATTCTTTAACTACTTCAAAATTTTTAAATAACTAATTAAATAGGAAATAGTGTATTAGAAAGCAAAAGAGTCATTGATTTATAGAAGAAGAAAATTTTTTTAAGCCCAATTTCAAAAATACTATGTGGCAACAATGGCAATGGCGATATTTGCACAACTCCATGGGATAAAAGATTACTTGCTTTTTATTTGAAAAAAGTGCATTTGTTTATCGATGGTTACTAAACACCCCCCTCATTTCTTTGTTTTATTTATTCCAAGATGAAAATGACTCCTCTGATCTATATTATAGCTATAACCTTGTTTTAAGCACTTAAATTAACATTCAACCAGGTTATATGCGACTGTTCATGAACTTTAAAAAGGGCATCAAAAAATTTTTAGAATAAAATATTCTCAAGTTAGTAAAGCTGATAATTTTTTACATTTTTTGGTGTACCCCCATATATCAATTTGGTAACGGACATAATGTGTGTTTTCGTCTCTGATTCCCAATCTCCCAACGAACCCAACCCGAACCCTGACGTTGGACTACCTCCCATGGGGTCGATTACATTTTAATCCAATTGTCAAAAAATCATATTTATTTATAAACAATTAAAATCATTACAAAATGGTTAAGATCACAAACTACTTTGAAGTAGAAAGAAAAGATGGAACAAAGTTCATCTCATTGGAACTAACAGGATCTGTTGTTCTTCTTCAGTCACAAACATCCGGAGCCTTTTACGCAACTACGCGTAAATGCCGTATTCCCTCAACGTTTGATGAAAACATTGCTAAAGGGTTGATTGGTCAAACAATTGAAGGTGAAATTGTACAGGTAGCAGTACCCCCATACGAATACCTGAACAAGAAAACCGGCGAGATTATGCTGCTCCAACATTCATTTGCGTACAGACCTAAAGGATCTGTTGAACTAATGGGTGAAACTCCATTGCTGGAACTTGAGACAGCTTAAACATCTTGGGGGTTAGTTAGAACATGGGGTGGTAACTGAAAAGTTATCAGCCCTTTTTTATTTAAACTTTAAAAATTTAAACTTTATGCATTTAGAATTAGCATCTCGAAAAAAATCCAAAATTAAGTTATCATTAGCCGGCAGTAGTGGCAGTGGCAAGACCTATTCTGCGATTTCTTTAGCTTATGGCCTTTGCAATGATTTTAAAAAAATCTGTTTGATCGATTCTGAAAATTTCTCAGGATCACTTTACAGTCATCGCGGGGAGTTTTATGTAATTAATATCTCAGCACCTTTTCATCCTGCTAAATATGTTGAAGCAATTCAATTATGTGAAAAGTCCGGAATCGAAATAATTATCGTGGATGGTATAACTCATGAATGGTCCGGCAAAGGGGGATGCTTAGAATTACATGAAGCAGAAACATCTAAAATGAGAATACCAAACTCATTTACTGCTTGGGCTGCAATAACTCCACTGCATCAAAAATTTATTGACGCTATTGTTAACAGCAGTTGTCATGTCATTACCACTGTAAGAAGTAAAACTGAATATGTTTTAACGGAACGTAATGGAAAACAAGTTCCACAAAAAGTGGGTATGGCCCCTATTACAAGGGACGGCTTTGACTTTGAACAAACCATTGCTTTTGATTTAGATCATGAGCATAAAGCCTTTTGTACAAAAGACCGAACAGGAATGTTTCAGGATCAACAGCCATTTGTAATAACACCTGATACCGGAAAGAAAATCCTTCACTGGTGCAACAGTGGCGAATCAGTAACAATAGATGATGTTAGCAAACGTATAAATGATACTGTTTCAATTAAAGATTTGCTTTCATTATACCAACAGTATCCTCAATTTAAAGAAGTATTGAAGCCTGAGTTTGAGCAAAAAAAGCGTCAAATTATTATCAGCCAGGAAGTTAAAAACCAAATTGCTAACAATGAAAAAATATCATCAAATGGAATACACTGATATCATTACAGAAACACCTTTTATTCCCGATGTTATTCATCCGGTTATGCTAACGGAACAAACAGATAATAAGGAATCAGAAAAGCATTTTATTACAGCAAACACGATTGCCGGTGATTTGGCAGAGCTGAAATCTATTCATTTGATTCCTGTTTTTCATAAGGACAATGAACCAACAATCAGTCATACTGATTTTATTGAATCAATGCAGGAAATCACCGCAGAAATGTTTACCGGCGAACACATTTTAAAGCCTGTTGTAAGACTTTCTCATCCAATTAAAGGAAGAGTTCCGGAAGCTAAAAATAAAGCCGCTAATGAACTGCAGGAATGGGAGAAAACGATCTATTATGAAAGGATGGCCTTTGCTATTGAAATACCATCTATTCAATCAGAAATTGATGGTAATTTATTATCATTAACTGTCGGCGGCGTTAAGTCCTATCACCTAGATAATCTGTACAGCAAAAACACCTGCGATCAGCATTTTAAACTCTTCATAGGCTTTAAAAATAAAGTGTGCTGTAATATGTGTATCCGGACCGATGGCTTTATGGGTGAAGTTGAAGTAAAAAGTATTGGTCAGTTAAGAGCGATGATTAAAACATTGCTTGAAAGCTATAACAGTCAGTTACATTTATATAGCCTACAACAACTGGCGACATACAGTATAACAGAACATCAATTTGCACAACTGATTGGAAGATGCAGAATGTATCCGCATTTACCGCAGTATATCCGTAAGGACATTCACCCATTACTTTTTGGTGATAGCATGATGAGTTCAGTAGTTAAGGACTTCTACAGGGATGAAAGTTTTTGTAAAGATAAAAATGGTAATATCAATCTCTGGCGGTTGTACAACCTTTTCACCGGCGCAAACAAGAGTAGCTATATCGATTCATTTTTGGATCGCAGTGTTAATGCTTTTAATTTTACTGAACAGATTAGCTGGGCATTGGAAGGGAAAAATGAATGTTGGTATTTGAATTAGAATAAAGACCACTTACATTTTAATGTGTAGGTGGTTATTTTTTAAATTATTAATAATTAATGAAATGCTTCAGGAATTAGGGAACAGGAAAAATTCAATAATTAATAAATAAACACATAATTACATATTTTTTATGTCGAATAGTAAGTCAAAAAGAAAACCAAAAGCTTCGATAAAGCCAACACCTCCAGTTATTGGAGAATTTAACTACCCTTTTATAAACCCAATAATTGTTTCAAAAGATAGAAATATAATAGATGGTCAACATCGTTATAAAGTTTGCCAACTACAAAACCGAGAAGTAGAATATATTGAGATAGCTTACAATAGTGATGAACTTCAAAAAACTGAGTGTGTAGAATTAATAAAAGGCATAAAAAAAAGTCAGAGTATAAAGCTTGAAGAATACTTCAAGAAATATCAAGTAGGGTATAAAAGCCAGATTGATTTTTGCAGTTCAGACGATAAAATTCCATTATTCTATTCATACAGGAATAAATTAAAGACTGATATTGAATATTGGAAAACTCTTAAAGAAGCTTATACATTGAGCAGCAATAACTTTCAATATCAAAAGGAACTTATTGAATTATTTACAAGTGAAAAGAGTAACAAAGAGTATTTGATGTCCGAAGAAGAAAGGAATATTCTTAATCGAATGCCATCTAGAATAAAAATATTTAGAGGAATGACAGTTGATGAATATAAAAATGGGATTTTTGGGATTAGTTGGACTTTAGAAAAAGAAATAGCCCAAAAATTCGCTTCTACATATATTCACAACTATGCAACACATGAAATACCTAAAACTATAAAAGAATTAACTATAAACAAAAATGAAGTTATTGCGTATTTTTCAGAAAGAAATGAAGAAGAAATAATTTATATTCATCCAATACATAAAACAACTGTTTAGTTTGAAATAAATAATTCTATTGTTGTATGCATTTCAATTAAGGTCTCATCTTTATGATGGGACTTTTTTTATTTCATCAAATAAAATAAAACAAATGGATCCACCACAAATTAATTACATTAGTAATAATAGTTTACTTGTTATCAACCCAACAGGCAAAATGCGTCAACTCTTTGTACCCTTTAGGGTGCAGGTATTGTACAGCACTTCACTCCTACAAAAAGATAGTTGGGTATTTGTCGAAGAAATACAAACCCACCAGGAATTTAAATTGATCTACCGCATTACCAATAAATGGTGGCCGTATGATTTGTTCAAACTATCGGTAGCTTTTTAATAAGGTCAGAATGGACTATTACAATACCAATTATTGGTATATGCTTACGTAAAGGCTGTTGGGTATATAGGTATAATTATTTATTCAATCAATCCTCATCACAAATGATGGGGATTTTTATTTCATCAACTGTCCGTTTGTCAATTCTCGTAAAAGAATAAGCATTTCGGACAGGTAAAACCTTTAAAAAATGAAAGAAACATTAATGAAGATTGCAGAGATAGAAGTATCATATCGACCTACTATCAGTAGAAAGCCAATCATCAAAACTGCTTTTGATGCATTTACCGAACTTATAGAATTTTTTCCTGCCGATACTATTGCATTACAGGAAAGTTTTTTATCCATGTATATGAATCGTGCAAATCGTGTATTGGGGATTTATCCTTTAAGCACTGGCGGAATTACAGGCACTGTTGCAGATACAAGACTGATTTTATCAGTAGCATTAAAAGTTGGAGCAACAGGAATTATTCTTTGTCATAATCATCCAAGTGGAAATTTAAAACCATCTTATCAGGATATCGAACTAACAAAAAAAATTAAGGAAGCTTGTAAGATTCTAGATATAATTCTGATTGACCATCTGATTGTATCACCTGAAAGAACTTATTGCAGCCTGGCAGATGAAGGATTACTATAATATCAAATTGTTTCAGTTTTCACATCAGTTTAAAAAATCATGGAGACCAGATACCATTTAAACGGGGCGTAACTGAAAAGCCAAACGAGTAAGAGAAAAAAAATAATTATAATGAAAAAATTATTATTCAGCATGATTATCATGTTTACAATTAGTACTTTAAAAGCACAAGACATAAGCAGAACATTTGGTATTGGTTTACAATCATCATTTCCAACATATGGATTTAGTATTAAGTATGCCTTAACAGATAAGTCCGTAATACAGGGAACAATTGCACCATTTCAAGCTGGTGCTGCGCATATAAATTTTTATGGTGCGAGATATATTTATCGATTCATAAGTGAGAATGAAAATTCAATAATTGTTGATCCATATTTATTCGGTGGAGTTGGTATGATATCGTACAATTATGGCGCTTATGGATTAGGTAGTGGCAGCTTCTTTTCCTATAGTGCCGGTGGTGGGCTTGAATTTATTGTTGCAAATAAATTCGGCATTTCATTAGAACTAGGTTACGGTAAATTAAATGTATCAGATGGTGTAGCGGTAGCTGGAATTGTCGGAGGAGGTGGTTTACATTACTATCTTAAATAGAAAACCGGGGGAGTAAAATCCCCTATTTTTTATCAAAATTGAGTTGTAAATAAAATAATTTCCTTTTTACTATTATTTCAATTCCTATATGGTGCGATTAAAAGTTATTTGGAAAGATGGACGTGATGGATTGGTTCATTTATTTCAATTCCTATATGGTGCGATTGAAAGTGAAACTGATCCGAAATTCGTTGCAAGTGCAGCGCAATTTCAATTCCTATATGGTGCGATTAAAAGTAATGAACCCAAAAGGTGGCCATGGTGGATATGTATTTCAATTCCTATATGGTACGATTGAAAGTTTGAGATTCTAATCGGGTTGTGTTTATTGTTTGCAATTTCAATTCCGATATGGTGCGATTGAAAGATAGTTCGGGAACTAATATCACCGCATTTTATGCAACATTTCAATTCCTATATGGTGCGATTGAAAGAAAATGATGAATTGCGTTACCGAGTAAGGTATCTTGATTTCAATTCCTATATGGTGCGATTGAAAGTAGTATATTTAGCCGTATCCGTTCTTTCTTGCGAATTTCAATTCCTATATGGTGCGATTGAAAGTAGTATATTTAGCCGTATCCGTTCTTTCTTGCGAATTTCAATTCCTATATGGTGCGATTGAAAGTGGGCTTTTACGATCGGGCTTGTGGCCGTACTTCTATTTCAATTCCTATATGGTACGATTGAAAGGTAACTTTTAGCCTACCAAGCGCAGTAACAATGCCATTTCAATTCCGATATGGTGCGATTGAAAGTACTCCCGAAAATGTTGCTAATAAAGGCGCAAATAAATTTCAATTCCTATATGGTTCGATTGAAAGTACTATAACAACAGGCACATGGAACGCATCAGTAATATTTCAATTCCTATATGGTTCGATTGAAAGACAGATTCAATAGGTGCACAAGGATATGCAAGCAAATTTCAATTCCTATATGGTGCGATTGAAAGTAAGAATAACCGACGGACATTTAGTAACTGTTAAGGAATTTCAATTCCTATATGGTGCGATTGAAAGTTCGCCTTTAATGTAAACTGTTTGCGTGTCAATTCTATTTCAATTCCTATATGGTGCGATTGAAAGTTTGAATTTTTTGTTAATCAGGATATGGTTATTCCATTTCAATTCCTATATGGTGCGATTGAAAGACAATACGGCAAAATGCAACGTATATCCGTTCTAAATTTCAATTCCTATATGGTGCGATTGAAAGACGGAACGTACACATATACGCTTCCGAGTGCTACATTTCAATTCCTATATGGTGCGATTGAAAGTGTTACAGTTTCGGTGCATATAGTTGGTGATAATGGATTTCAATTCCTATATGGTGCGATTGAAAAATGTTTCATGAAATATGTCAAAGATCTTATTATTCTTTTCTTTCTTATTAAATGATACCATTAACCGATAAAAAAATTTCGGCAATGTTTAACAGTCGAATTCTGGACTATATTTTTTTATTGATTCTCATAATCAAATGCAGTCATCAGTGCTACTAATTTTTGTTCAGCTTTCTCTAATGCATCTATCGACTCACTTTTTGTTTGAATAAACCCGCCTGCTTGAATACTTATAAAAGTATCAACTCCCTTTATAGTCTCATCAACTATCGGTTGTGCTTTATTTGAATCTTCTTCCGAAAGTTTTGCCCTGATACTGCCTGCAATCGAATTGGCATTATCGCTTATCGAGATCGCCAAACTATCCATTAAGCTAAATGTCCTGGATTGGTTAGAAGTAATTTTCCAATCTATAATGGCTTTAGCTAATCCCTTTATCCATTCTTCGCGTTTGGCCTTCGGTGCTACTAAGCAAGGCCCAAATACATTTTTAGATTCTATCCATCCTTCACCTTTTAACTTTTCAATGATTGTGTCTGCGATTTCCGGTTCAAACATATTTAAGCTTACACAAAACAGTCTTCTTAGATCAATGGCAATATCTACAACAAATAATCCGGACGCTCTGCTATTATCAGGTATCCATTTTCTGCTTAAACTTCTATTCTTACCATCCAAAAGCTTTATAATATCACTGTCGCTTAATTCATCTCCTTTTTCATCTCTAACAATAACTTTATTATTAGGTCTGTCACTTCTGTCAAAAGAAGCATCCTCTTTATCCATACCAGCTAACAATGGATGCAAAGCTCTCATCGCCGAAATAGAAAGCGGGCTTCTTCTTTTCAGTGTTTTATCTTTTCCGCCCTTTGCGGCTTTCATCCACCCACCAAATAATTGGTCAATATAAGTTGGATCACATGTTCCATACACTTCCCCCTCTTTTAATTCTTTCTGTTTTGTAATATCAAAAAGAAAAGTTGTTGGCGAAGGAATTTCATTGGTGATCGCACATAACGAATCAAATAAAGATCTTTTTACTTGTTGTCCACTAGAGAATGGAATTCTTCTGTTAAACTGTGCATCATAATAATATTTTTGTCCGTCTGCAACACAAAAAACAGTATGTTCTGCTCTTTTTAATGTTCTTACATAAATGGTATTCATTGTTATTAATTTTTATTGTTTAAGATTTTTTTTCTACAAAAGCATAATCAAATTTTAACAACGTGCAGAAATAACCAAATTCTTCATTGGTCATTAAGTGCACTTCATCTTTCAATTTTTTAATGCTGTCCAAATCCTCGCTTCCCAGATCTTTTATCATATTCGATAGTGCCTCTATAAATCCTTTCTTTGATTTTGCACCTAAAAGATCTTGCTCAATTAGATTTTTTCTATCTGTTTTTGAGCCGGCATTTCTATACCTTAAAATGGTCCCCGCCAATTCAAGTGTATAGTCTGTTATTTCTTCTTTGTTTTTCGTTAACATAGCTACTAACCAGGTTTTATAAGCGTGATAAATAATTGTGTCTTCTTCTTTATTAAATGTTAGATTTTTATTTTCGTTCATGTACTTCTTTAAACTGTCAGGCCTTAATGCTTGCAACCCGATACTGCCTAACTCACAAGCTCGTTTAATATGCATCCCGAATAAACTTTCAAATTGCTTTTTATTGATTTGATAATCGCCGCTAAATAATTTATTATACACTACTTTTATTTTGTTCCCCGATTTAAATTGAAAAGGAATAAAACCAATTGTTTTATTGGTCTGCCCAAAACCATAAACATATGCGGTCAACTCAGTATTGGCATATAATTGAGAAATACTGAAAAATAGCTGCGACCAGTTAACTGTATTTATCTCAATCAAATTAGTATCTACTTTAAATATTCCTTCCGATTCTAAACGCGTGAAATCAAAATCACTTTTAAATTCAGTACCCAACGAATAAGTAAGCCATTGTCCGTTCCATGTATTAATTTGATTGCCTCGTAATCTATTAAGTACTTCGTCATTCAAATATTTTCTATATACTCTCCAGCCTTCAAATGTCTGTAAAGCAATAGCGGCATCATCAAACAATAAAGTAAATCCGCCTGCTACTCCAATACCAAGTCCGCTACCGATCCACGACAAATAGATATCGTCTTCGCTGGTACTGATTTTTATATCACTTACCAAACCCGATGTACTTGCATATTCTTTTACTTCTGAAGCAGGGAAACCCAAAACAAAACTGGCATCCGGCTCTTCATTAGCTACTTTTTCATACAAACTCAATAGCTTTTCCTTTCTCTCTTCAACTGAAAGCTTTTCTACTTTTTGTCCGCTCTTCATTTGAACAAATGGCGAATTAGTGACCCACTGTAGATATTTAGGATGATTATAAAATAATTCAAAATATACTTCTTCAAAAAACTGCTTTGCAGAAAAATTTGTTTCATATTTTTTATTATATGCATCAAGAAATGTTCTACCAACAATAGATGTTATCATAATAGTTGATTATTGAAGTCAAATTTTTGTTCTCTGATTTTCTTTACATCTAAACCTCTTTCCGAATTGTAGGCAAAGTCAGGTATGATGAATGGCCTATTCCCTTTTTGAGATTGATTCATTTTATAAACAGAAAAATAGCGAACCGGAATTTCCAATTCCATCCTTCTCTCAAATCCGGATGATTCATATTCAGCTTGATCCGATTCACAAATACAGGCAACAGAATCTATATCTAATAATTCAAAAAGTATAGACTTATTCCTATTTGTTAATTGATCAATAGCAATACTGCCATCAGCCTTAAAAACAGCATGCTCTTCTATATTCTTAAAATTTATTTCAGTAAAAACCGTATCAATTTTGACTTGTAATTCTCGCTCTAATAATATTTCTCCATTGGGTAATACATCAAATGATTTTTGAATAATATCAAGCTCATACGGCAAAGCCTCTTTTTTATTCCCCGAAGGTTCAATTACATAAACATCTTTCATTACTCCAATTGTTTCTGTAGTTCTTTTTCTGTTTATCCTGCCAAATCTTTGAATCATTGCATCTAGTGGTGCAGCTTCTGTTATCATCAGGTCAAAACTTATATCCAAACTCACTTCAACTATTTGTGTAGATACTACAATACAACAATCATTCGAAGTATTAAACGATCCGTTAGCTTCTTCATTTATATCAAGCCCCATCAGTAATCTCTCTTTTTCATTTCTATCAGCCCTTTTAAATCTGCTATGCAATAACAATAGCGGTATGTCTGGATATATTTCTTGCAATTGCATATAAACACTTTGTGCCCTATCTACCCTATTTAATACAATCAAAACTTTCTTTCTGCTCAATATCGCTTCACTAATTATATCAGTGGCATCTTCAAAAGATGTTATTTTATGTATAGTATGTCTGTTAAATTTGTCCAATTCATTTTCTTGTAAAGCCACTTCCAAAACATCATCTCCAAGTATGCTTAGAATTTTGTTATATAATATTGTTGGCATCGTTGCGGTACCTATGTGGATAGAGCAACCATTCGATTTTAAAATTTCAACTATTTTCAAAACTATTGCCTGCGAAATGCCGGTGTAGGTATGTATTTCATCCAATATAACATCGCATCCCTCAAGATCAAGTAATAAAGCCTCAAAACCTTTCAAGCCAAATGCAATTGCGGCCAATTGATGCGGCGTAAGTATTTTAATAGATGAACCAAAAAGAGATTGCAAAACTGTTTCCTCTTCTTGATTTTTCCTTTTTACCACTGTTGATGCAGAATGCAATACACGAATATCAAGTTCTGGATTATCCTTCTCAAGTTCCCTGGCCACTCTTTTATACATAGCATTAATAGATGCCTGAAAAGGCAAAGTATAAAATACCCTTCCTTTACACCGCCTGAATAAATAATCAGTTTTGCCTGCTCCTGTACACGCTACAACTATCGTATGTTTTTTAATTGATGATGTATCAAATAATGACAAGGGATACAAGGGATGCTTCCTACTATAATAATTTAAAGAGGGATTTCGAAACGACCTTTTAATATATTTATTTGTTTCGTTTATTAAGGCAGATGCAAAGTGATCCGCGCCCATTAATAATCCTCTCCATTTTGAATAACCATATTCTTTGGTCTTCACTCTGCAATAATCAACAACATATTCAAGATTACTTAAAGCCTTTTCTTTTGAAATAGTTGTTACAATAATTCCGAATTTTTGTAACAACTCTATTCCTGACTTACTCCATATTTCCCAATCTCCAAGATGAAATTCTTCATAATCACAACTATCATCTAAATCTAATAAGCCTTTTTCACCACAATCCCTCTTAACTGATTTGTGATGTCCAACAACCATTTCTATTAATTCGTGATATTCATTTTCGGGAAAGGCTGATAAAAAGAATAAAGATGCAATTTCATGCCTGAAAACTTTATTAGTACCTACAGCGCCTTTTAACCTTTTCTGAAAAATCGGATGTGCTTTTCCAAGATCATGCATAATGGCACCATGATAAGCTATTTGCTCATCCATTTTCAAGTGGCGCGCAAAAGCGATCGAAGCAGAAGCTACTTGCTTCAAGTGATCTTCAAGTAATGTCCACTCAGGTCCGGATTTAGCAAATAAAGTTTCCATTAATGATTAGTTACAGGGTTTCCAACTATTCTTAGCCATCCATACATTTGCTCATTATTCAATCTGTTATAGCCAACCAAAAAAGCTTTTTCATTCTTTTCAAATACTAATTCAAATCCATTAAAAAGGATTTCATCATTTTCAAAATCATTTTTTTCAACTTCACTGATTTCTTCTGGAAACAAAATGTCTTCATTTCTACAAAGACAAATATGTTGCTTATAAGCAACTTCTGCATCTGCCAAAGAAGCAAAAGCTAAATGCAGTATTGGCTCCAGCAACAACCCTCTTAGTATGATTGCTTTAGGTCTTTCAAACAATAACTGTTTTCCCTGTTTTGTTGAATTCCATCCCCTTGTCTGTATTACTTCTTGGCTTTGACTTATTTGACTATAAGAAAGCCGGTGACTTATTATTTTCTGAATGCCAATTTCATTAAGCAATTCAGGGAATATTTTTTTCTCTATACCCTCTATTATAGATGGTGTAAGAAATTGCTGACTAAAAGTCTCACTGTCTCTTACTGCTGTCCACGGCTTAATAAATCCAAATTGGCCGGTATATTTAACTACATAGTACTTCATAAATAATTTATTTTAAAGCCCCAAATCCAATACCTGTGCTGTTTCCAACCCCAACATTCCATGCAAAAGCAATCTGCTCTTTTGAACCTTCAATGATCACGGGACAAATACTCGTCTTATTTCCAATATTTTTATAATAGACCATTTTTGTTTTTGCTCCCGGATATTCTCTGTCAAAAGCTACATGAACATTATTATCATCTAACCCGGCCCTTCTCAGTTTCGTTTTTAGTGTTTCCGTTAATAAATGATCGGTCTCAACTTGATCATAAGTAAAATGTATTTCTTTATCTTGTTCTCTTCTCTTAACTAACACGGGACTTGAAACATGAAATATTTCTTTATCTCTAAACAAAGGTGTTTTCGTAATAACTACTTCAGAAACTTCAAGCCCATAATTGATTGTTGGATCCAGTTGTATTCCTGCGATGACTTTCTTTAATAAATTATTGTCATAAGAGCTAAAATCAAAATTGGTTTCCTTTTCAAAAATCAGATGATCTCCCTTTTTGTTCCCTCCATCCAGCCAGGAAAATGAGTACATAGAAGTTTTATCGTGCAATTCATTTACGCCAATCCATTTATGAATTGCACCGGTTAAAATAGGCTGATAATTAAATGGAACAGGCTTATTATCTGATCTTATTCTAATAAAAATTCTCATAGCAACTATAATTTATGTTAACATGCTTTTTTAAATGAATAGTATGTAGAAAAAAGTAGGTTTTATATTCAAAATATTGTTATATCGATTACAGTTAATTTTTTTATACAAAATTTCTTACCACTTAGAGAATAACCTTGTTCTCTTATAAAAATTGAATTTTAAATGTACTTGATTAATATGTAATAATAAAATAATTTTAATCATAAACTCTTTAAATTTTGTAGAAGCTTCAAATTTTGCAAAGAGTAATGAAGTTATAAGGGAATCTTACTTAGCTTAAGCAGTAAAACAATTCAAAGATTAATGACAAACGTATTTACAACAGTATCCGAAGTTAATAATACTACTCGGCCCCTGTACACGTAATGATGAAGATAACTAAAAGAATATGTTGATTAAATTAACTGTACCGAATATGTTGTGCAATCCAAAAAAGATAAAAGAGATTATTTAAAATACGATCTGACTGATTATTTCATTTCGATCTTTCTTGACAATCACTTTTAATGAGTATCAATACTTCTCATTTTCTCACTTTTCCGGATTGGTATAGTCGATCACACCAGAAGTTGCATATTAGAGTTGCTGCACACAGCCTTAACTCAATTTACAATCTATCACACTACAATCGAATAATTTACAGAATGAGTATATAATAATTTTTAAAAATGTCACACATAAATAGTGTGCAATTCCATTCCTAAAAATTTAATTTTAAGAATTAATTAATGCTAAACATTTATTATTTAAGTTATTCTAAAACGGGAAAATTTTTTGAAGATATTGTGTTGTTCAACTGATTATTTAACTGATCGAAAATAATTATATTGTTTTTTCCTTTGGTTAACCAACATCCCGGTAAATACAATGTTTGTTGTGGGCCAACATTCCAGAATCTTCCCAAATGATGGCCATTTACAAAAACAATTCCTTTACTGAAATTTTTCAAATCCAAAAAAGTATCTCCTACATCATTCAATTCAAATGATGAAGCATAAAAAACAGCATTTCCTTTTTTAGGTATTTTATTTTTAAAAGCATGTAAATCGGGCATTTGTTCCAAGGGAGCTTTTACCATTTCCCAATTACCAGTTATTTCCTTTTCATCAATGTAAACAGGAGAAACTATTCCCTTTAAATTATCTGATATAGCTGCCCCATAATTAATCCGTCCCATACTTTCAACTAATATTTCCAATTTAGCATGTTTTGGAATAGCAATATTCATTTCGAATTTTTTAAAATAGCGATTTAATTCGCCAACTTTAATTCCATTTATATAAACAGTAGCATAATCTCTCAATCCATTAACACGTAACATGCCTTTAATAGAGTCATTAAATACTCTACTGTATAGTACATAGCCATTGCTTTGACCTAATTCTTCGAATGTTTTTGGTTGATGATTTTCAATGGCTTTTACATTTTTAATCCAATCAAAAAAATTAATTGTTTTATTGATAGGGATGGAAGGGATTGTAATAATATTAGCAGATTTTGGAATCTCTCGAAGGTTGTTTCCAACATATTTTTTCATTAATTCGCGCAATGCTTTATACTTTTCTGTAGCCCAACCTGCTTCTGAAATAGGCGCATCGTAATCATAGCTTGTAATATCGGGTTGAATAGGATGTTCATTTGTGTAATTTGCTCCAGCAGTATATCCAAAATTGGTTCCACCGTGAATCATATAAAAACTAAAACTCACATCGTTCTGTAAATATTTTTCAGTTTGCTGAACAACATTTTCAGTAGTTACTTTTACAAAAGGTTCTGCCCAATGATCTAGCCATCCTGGATAAAATTCTGCAATAAAATAGGGACCAATATTATTATTAAATCTATTTACAGCTTTTTTAAGTTTATCGATATTTCCTTCCCCATTTACTGCAGGTAAAACATTTTTAACAGCACCACCTTCTAATAAATTTGTTCCATCAGCTGTATAATATGGCAATTTGAAACCTTCTTTTTCTAATAAAGTTTTAATGGTTTCATTATATTTTTTATGTTGTTCGACTGAAATATTTTTATTCTGCACAACATAAGAACCGAATTCATTTTCCACTTGAGTTAAAATTATTGGTCCGCCTTCTGTAATGTGTAAACCTTTTATTTCTTGATGTAATTTTTGAAAATAAATCATACAAGAATCAAGAAACGGTTTATTATCTGTTCTAACCTTCATGCCTTTTACAGTTGAAAACCACCAAGGGAATCCTCCGAAATCCCACTCTGCACAAACATAAGGGCCGGGACGAAGAATAACATACAAACCTTCCTCCTGTGCCATCTTTATAAATTTGACAAGATCATGATTGCCGGTTTTAAAATCCCAAACATTAGGTGATGGATGATGATAGTTCCAAAATACATAAGTAGCTACCGTGTTTAATCCCATTGCTTTTATCATCTGTAATCTTTGCCTCCAATATTCTTGAGGGATTCTAGCATAATGCATTTCGCCCGCATAAATATGAATGGGCTTTTTATCTAATAAAAAACTTCCGTCTTTAATTTCAAAACTATGCGGTTGTGCATCAGAATAATTTAGAACGAAAAAAAAGATGATTGTGATAATTGAAATTTTATTTGCGAAATATTTCATTTATTATTTGTTTAAGTTTTACTATTATAAAATGTCTTTTCATTAATTCCCAATTCTTTTATTAATAAATGCTCCTAATTTTTCATACCCGTCAGCATTTGGGTGTAATCCATCAGTAAATAACAATTCATTTATTTTTTTATTGGTCTTCAAAAAATATTTCCCGGCATTGGCATATTTAACTTGTTGATTGAATTTTAATTTTGATATCTTTTTGTTGATTTCAACAACCCTTTCTTCCATACCTTTTCGTGGTAGAATACCCATAAAAAGAATTTTAGCTTTAGGTTGTTTTATCAAAATAACGGTTACTAAAAATTTTAATCCTTCTACAATTTCTTGATCGGTATTACGTTGTAAATTATTTGTTCCAATCATCAATACAATATTTTTTGCTGCAATACTATCAAGCTCACCATGATTTATTCTCCACAAAACATTTTCAATTCTATCCCAACCAAATCCCATGTTCACTACATTTCTTTTTCCAAAATATTTTTCCCATGAATCAAGACCACGTTTGATTTTTGAGCTGGGCTCACCACCCCAAAAATTAGTGATGGAATTGCCGATTAAAACCAGATCAGGCGAATGAATTTTATTGTAAATCAATACTTCATTATGTCGTGTTTCCCAATCGTACGTTGCGGCATCGCGGCGTTGAGTAACAGGAATTGTTGTAGAGATAGTACCCTCACTTTCATTAAATATTTTTTTTATTATTATTTCATATGCTTCAGCATAATGCATCATACCTATATCATTTGGATGTGTGCCATCTACCATTGATTCAATATTCTGATTGATTTTTGTTTTGGATAATAGATAAATATTTTTTGTTCCAGCTGATACCAACGAGTCAAAAACATTTTTTAAAACCGCATTTACATCCTGATAGGCTTTCTTCCTAGAAGCGTTTAGTTCTCCATCAGTATACCCATCATGTTCAGTCAATAAAATAGGTATAGCTGAACGTTTTCTTTGCAATTGAGAAATCGATTCTATAATCCTTTTCTTCAGTTCCTCATTAGTAACATAGGAAGGAGAAATAAGATTAGGCAAACAATCTAACACATATAATTTTGCATTTATTTCTGATAATAAATTTATTAGTGCAGGTTCTAATCTTCCATTGCCGGAAAATCCTAAATTAATAACCGTTCTGTCTAATTTTCTTGCTAAAATATTGGTCCAGGCAAGCCCTGGTCTGCTGGCACAAGCACCTTGCGCAATGGAGGTTCCGTAAACAATAATGGGTTTATCCATCCTTACAGGAAGTGGAATAAAAATATTTTCTTTAGGTACAGAAATTTCCATCCATTTTACTGAATTATATAACGGAAAGTATAATGTATAATCCCGATTATTTACATGTTGATCTCCGGATGGCAGATCTGTAAAATGATAAACAATCGTATCCCCAAAAGAATATTTACCGGCAGCCCAGAGCCAATTACCGTCAATATTTTTTGAATACAAATCAATTCCACTTACTCCGGTTTCCGGCATGTGAGGCATTTGTTTATTCCCAGTAACAATATATTTTATTACAACTTCTTTAGCATTTGTTCTAAATCTCAATTGAAGACCTGCGCTATTTTTCGATAGTGCCCACAACTCTTTACGAAAGGTTTGTTCTGATCTTGCAGGAAGTCGGTCATAAAAATCTTTTACTTCATTATACCATGCTTTGCCTTCAATTACTTGCATAGAATCATTTGCAGGATTGTAAGATTGATATTCTTTTTTATTCTGCGTAATTCCTAATTGCATTTGCATCACGCAAATAAAAAAAATCCATATTTTTATTTTCATAGTACCCATTATTAAAAATAATTTGATCTACTCAATAGAATAAATACTATAAATATTTTATTGATGATTGGCATCAAATTTTACAGAACCATCTTCCACCCACTTACCATTACCATTTAATTTCACCGGAATAAATGCGCTCATCCATGCCTGTTCGTTATAAGTTCGTGGTACTCTTATTACTATTTTATTCCAACCACTTTTTAAATAAATTGTTGCAGGTTTTCTTGTCCAATAAAATTCCTCATCGGTATAAGGTATTTCATTTGCCGGGGTTTCCCATGTTGCTTTTAAATATTGATAGGCGCCCGGGTTCTCCCATTTAGGTGCTTCCGGTACTTTATCATTTACCCAAATCGTTCCTCCATTGGCATCCCATTTTCCAATTTGTGGAATACCTGCACACCTTCTGTTTGAACGAGTGGGTGTTTCAAATCCAAGCCAAGCATATATTTTTTTAGATTCTTTTGAAAAAAGGTAAGTAGTTAGATAAATGGTTTCAATGGAATCATTGGATAATTTTTTCGGCTCGAAATATCCGTCCAATCGCAATACACCACCTGTTACCAATCTTGTTTTTTCAGAATACTCTTTTATTTTTTTTGATATTTCTTCAGTAGAAAATACGCTTTCAAACGATTCCCCTTTATGAAGAGAAAAAATATCGGTCATTCGCCAATCTATATTTCCAAATTGGACATATGGAAAATTTTCTTTTGTAAAAAAATGGTCGCGATGTTTTGCCAGTCTAGTTTCAAACTCATGAAAATATTTTCCGGCTTCCGAATTTTTTGACGGAAGCATATTCATATATTGATATGCATTCTCCGGCCTTCCACACCACAATGCTTCGCTGTAAGTAATTGCCCCAGGCCAAACAGGATTATATAATAATATTTTTTGTTTATTATCAACCCTAGTATCTGGCCAACAACAAAGCGTTCCACCCAATGCCATCGAATCGCCATCAGGCTGATTACAAATTTGATGGAAAAAATATCTTTGAATTAAACTCAATGCATCATAATTATTTAAATATCCGCTGTACGAGTCAACCAACGGATTATCCTTCACTATTATGCCGCCTTTCGCTCTTTCTTCATACCAAACTTGTTCAATAATTCCTTTAGCAGCAGGCAATCCCGGATTCCAGATCATTACTTTTCTTCCGTGAGATTGTACACATGCAGACATGCGTTCGATAAATTCTTTTGGATTTTTAATGTGTACCTCATCCGAACCTAAGTGAATTATTGGGCAATCGACTGACGGTATTTCATTGCAAAATTCATCAATCAATTTCTCCAATATTTTCATACCCTCGTCTGATCCCATTTTAAATCCAAATGCTTTTTCAAAAAAGGCACTATGACCCGGCATATCTAATTCAGGAATGATCGTAACATTTCTTTCTTTGGCATAATGAATTAAATATCGGATATCATTAAAACTATATGTTTTTTCTGGGTCTCTTCCGGGTTTTCTGTTTTTTGGATCGTTTAATTGCGGATAGATTTTACTTTCAATTCTCCAAGCCGGATTATCGGTTAAATGCCAATGAAACTTATTAAACTTATAATACGATAATGTATCGATTTGCGATTGCAGCATTTCAATACTTTGAAAATTTCTACCATTGTCGTGCATAAACGCACGAAACTGAAATGCAGGCCAGTCAATTATTGTACAAGCATTCAAAAAATATTGTTGTTTGTACTTTTCGATTAACTGACGAAAAGTTTGAACCCCATAATAAGCCCCTGCTTGATCTTTCCCTGAAATATTAATAGCATTTTTTGATACGATTAATTTATATCCTTCAGATTTAACAGTAAGATTATTATCAATTTGGATAAAGACCGAATTTGCGGGAATTAATGCACCGATATTTAAAATTCGTTTCGTTGATACAACACCATTTGCCGATAAAATTTGCTGCAAAGATTGAACTGCATATTTAACATATACACTATCTTTTTTTAAAAAAATAATTTCAATATTTTTTGGAAGGTTGAATTTTTCTTTACTCCATGTTACTTTTTGAGGAAAAGGGATTAATGCAACGGGTGCAGCATTTAAAGTAGTTAAGCTTTGAGGACTTTTCCATGACCCATCCAATAGCTTTTGTGAAAAAGTTTGCTCGCTCCAAAAAGCAAATAGAGAAAGAAAGAAAAAAAATTTCAGGAACATTTATTTTTATTTAAACGATTAACAAGGAAAAGTAAAAACATTAAATTCCTTCTTACACAATTCTACTCAACTATGATCTCGTCAGCAAATAACCAAGCAGGCTGCCCCTCTCCGGAATGACCTTTTGGACAAGCATTTAATATTTTAGCAGTTACTCGGACATATCTAATGTTTTGTTTCATCATTAATATCTTAAAATCTTTAATCAAAGGCGATTTTTCATTTACTGAAATATCATTATTTATTTTACCGGCTTCGATAAAATTTATACCATCAATAGAAGTTTCAAATTTTACTGATTGTGGTAAGAATATCCAGTCGGAATACCTTTGCAAACATCCCAGGGAAATACTCTGCACCGATTTCAATTCCCCTAAATCAATTGTTGCAATTAAATCTTTTCCATTAAACCCATGCCAGTATTTATTCGCAGCAAGTGTTCCTCTTACTCCGTCTGTCAAAGAATTAATTCCGTCAGCCATATAATATTTACTAACCGGATTGGTATATAACACATCACGACCAACAGCTTTATGCATTACGAACTTTTGCATAGCCGGCTTGCTTCCCATTATCATTCCATTCACAGCAATAACAGCCTTTACGGTTAACGAAGAATCAATAGTAAATGATGATGTATATTTTTTGCTGGTAACATCCGGTTCAGAACCATCAATAGTGTAATAAATAGAACCATCAATAATTTCAGAAGATAATGAAACCTTTAATTTTCCATTTTGAGAAAAAGGATGAATATCTACTTTAAAATTCCCTTTGCAATAATGGTATCCTTTTTCATCAAAATACTCGAATGATTTCTTCAAACGCTGATTAAAACTATTCCAATTACGAGCTCCTTTTTGGCTCCAACTAACTTCAGCCAATGCTAACATACGTGGAAGAATCATATATTGTACTTGCTCATTGGTCGTAATAAATTCAGTCCATAAATTAGCTTGTGTACCTAAAATATATTTTGCCTGTTTTTCATTCAGCTCTTTAGGAATAGGGTTATAATCATACACGGTTTTCAAAGTGTTCATACCACCTATTGCAATCGGCTCTCCCTCGGGGCCAGCCTGGTAATGATTAAAATAACAGGGTGATCCTGGAGTCATCACCACATCATGATTCATTTTTGCTGCAGCAATTCCACCAGTTTCTCCACGCCAGCTCATCACTGTAGCTTCGGGCGCTAAACCACCTTCTAAAATTTCATCCCATCCAATCATTTTTCTTTTCTTGCTCACAATAAATTTTTCTATGCGCTTCATAAAATAACTCTGTAATTCATCTTCGTTTTTTAAACCTTCATCTTTAATTCTTTTCTGGCAGCGAACACAGTTTTTCCAAGCAGTTTTATCTACTTCATCGCCACCAACATGAATATATTTTGAAGGAAACAATTGCATTACTTCTGTCAATACATTTTGTAAAAAAATAAAAACAGAATCATTCCCTGCACAATAGTTGGAAGAAATATTTGTGTAGTTACCGCCTGTTAAAGGTAACTGTGGTTTCTTTGAACAACTGAGTTGAGGATAAGATGCTATAGCAGATGCAACATGCCCGGGCATTTCAATTTCAGGAATGATAGTTATATTTCGTTGTGCTGCATAAGCAACAATTTCTTTGATTTGTTTTTGTGTATAATAACCACCATAATCAGCAACCTCTCCTTCTTTTGCTTGAGGTCGGCTTCCCCAAATTTTATCTAACTGATTAACACGCCATGCACCTGTTCTTGTTAATTCGGGATATTTTTTAATTTCAATTCTCCAACCCTGATCATCTACTAAATGCCAATGAAATGTATTCATTTTATATTTCGCCATCAGATCTATATATTCTTTTACCAATTCCTCTGAAAAAAAATGACGGCTTACATCTAAATGCATTCCTCGCCATTCAAATCGAGGATAATCTTTTACTTCCATACAAGGAATATTTAGTGCAGCATTTGTTCTAATACCAGGTAATGTTTGTAATAAAGTTTGTATCGCATATACAATCCCTACTTTGTTATTTGCAATTATTTGAATAGAAGAAGTTGTAACGTTTAAGAGATATCCTTCTTGGCCTATTTCTTTTATTCGCCGAATGATTAAGTTGATTGATTTTTTAGCATGCCGATTTTCAACTAATGATATACCTGATATTTCATTAATTGAAAAGATGAGAAATTTTGATGCTTCTTTCAGTTCTTTATTATCTTTTTGAAATTGAATATCTGTTTTAGTATCAATGACAAAAGTTCCATAATGTGCTATCAAACTTACAGGCTGAGGAATGATAAGAATGTTTTGTTGTGCACTGATACTAAACGAAAAAAGTACAGTAGTTAAAAATGTTATTAAACGAAGCATAGCTGTTTATTTTAATGATTACTTTTTTAGTTAACTTTTATTTTAAATGTTGAAGCAGGCAATAATTCTGAATTAACCAGATTAGCATTTGTAAAAGGTTTCCAGCCATAATAAACAAATGCAGGTTTTTCATTTACAGCAATAAAAACTTTCTTTTTTTTAATATTTGCTTCACATTCATTTTTTCCATTAGTTGAAAACCCTCTTAACAATTTACCGTCCGATGAATGCAGATTGTCTCCGGTATATTGAAACGTGATAACAATTTTTCCATCTTTATATTTTGCAGACAATGGCAAAGGGCCTGAAGGAATAATGTTTGTATGATAGGTTTTATTTAATGCCCATCTTGCCAATCGCTCACCTATAATTTTTTTATCAGTAGGATGAACATTGTGAATAAATCCTGCATCACTGCTTACAGCCATTCCTGAATAACTTATTGATGCCAATAGTTTTCGTTGTTCATCTCTGAACTCCGGCCAAAATTGTGATTTATAATTTAATGTATCCATTGATGATAATTGCACCCAATAAAATGGCATATTAAGTTCATTCCATTTTTTTCGATAATCATCAATCATTAATTTTTGTAAATCTGCGAACTCATTTACTCGATCAATTTCTTGAGCATTACTTTCTCCCAGATAAAATAAAACACCTTTTATTGGCATACCTATAATTGGTAAAATGCCGGCTTCATAAGCAAAGCCCGGCTTGAACGCATGATTAGGACCAATATCATCGCTTAATAAATCAATTGCATTACCAATATTTTCTTTTGCACGTTTACGTACCCATTGAGGCAATGCATCGTTATTTAACCAATTAACCTGTAGCTTTTCTGCAAATTGTTTATTGTTTGATAAAGTTTCTTTGCTGATAAAACTTTCAATAGGAGCACCACCAATAGCCAGATTGATAATGCCAATTGGAATTTTTTCATTTACAACAATACTTTTTGCAAAATAATAGCCCACTGCGCTTATTTCTTTCACGGATTCGCTATCGCAGTTTTGCCATGTGCCCTGATAAAATTCATAAGCATTCATTTTTTTATTCATTGAAGCAGAAAAAGCTTCACTACCAAAATATTTACCTAAAAACCAAGGATTATATAATTTAATTAAAGGTTGATTAGCTTCATGCATTTCGGTTTTAAAATGCATCTCTCTTTTCATTGGAAATTCCATATTGCTTTGACCAATACAAAGCCAAATGTCTCCAATTAAAATATTTTTCAATTCGATTTTTTCATTTTCAGATATGATACTAATAGATTGAGGATTAGCATTTGCTTTTTGTTTCTTAAAAAAAATATTCCAGGATGAATCAGCATTTATAACTACCCTTTTTTGTTCACCCGAAAAGCTTACTAAAACTATTTTTTCAGGAATCCCTCTTCCCCAGATATGGATAGGTTTTTCTCTTTGTAGCACCATATTATTTGCAAATATTTTTGCAGTTTGCAATTGTGAAAAAGCAATTACTGGAATACAAAAAATTATTGCAAATATTTTTTTCATTTTATTTTTTAGGTCAATTATGAAAAATATTATGTCTATTTCAACTTTTCAAAAAAACAAGATGCAGGCATACCACTTGCATTTATTAAGTTTGGTTTTGCATCTTCATCCCAAGCAAATTTTATTTGTGTGGGCGATAAAATATTTTTATTGAAAACAAAAACACTTCCGTTTTTTTTATTCAAAATTGTTTCGGCATTTTGAAAATTATTATCAGTACCTGCAATCCAAAACCAATTTAATTTTTTGTCATTAGATGCATGCAAACCTTTCTTATTTGTAAACCATACCCTGATTCCATTTTTTTCTTTACTCATTTTTAAAAAGAAAGAGGTTGTTGCAGGATGATATTTTTTGTGATACACTTCGCTTAATGCACAAAAGGCTAAGCGATTTCCAACCGTTTCTTTATTGGCTGGATGAATATTATTATAATCGCTCACATCGGAAATAGTTATAGCATTTACATGCTGCAAACTCAAAGCTTTCTTTTGTTCGCATTTGAATGCCGGAAGATCTTCCCTTGATTTAATTCTTTTGTCACCATGATTGGTCCATTTATAATTTGCGAGCTCAGTAAAATAAAAAGGCAACGAATTATCCTTCCATGCATTTCTCCAAGATTGAATAAATGTTTTAAATTTTTCACCGTACACAAATTTTGGGTCAGCAGAATAATCCATATAAAAATTTTCTTCGCCCTGATACCATATAAAACCTTTAATTGGCAATTTTGTATAGGGTGCTACCATTGTATTATAATTTGAGGAAGGAAAATTTTTAAGCTGATAATAATTAGAAGGAAGCTTAGTGGCAGTATCTTTTAAATGTAATGCAGCAGAAAATTCCGGCGCATTTTTTAATCCTTCCAAAGGTGTCCAAGCTTCTATTTTTGTGCCACCAATTGATGAAACAATTATACCAATTGGGATTTGCAAATCACTTTGTAATTTCTTTGCAAAAAAATAAGCAACGGCAGAAAAACTACTTACTGTTTTCGGCGAACAAACGGTCCAAATAACTTTTATAGTATCTAATGGTAATAATGATTGATATTTTTTTACTGAATTAAATCGTAATAAAGGATAATTAGCTGATGCAATAACTGAATCTTTATTTGTTAAAGAACCATATATATTCTTGCCAACTACAAATTCCATATTTGATTGTCCTGAAGCAAACCAAACATCACCAAATAATATATTTGATACTTCTATTCTTTCATTCCCTGAAATGACCGAAATAGTTTGAGGTTGTGCATTTGCTTTCTGTTTTGAAAAATAAATACTCCAAACAGAATCATATCCTACTTCTGTGTTTTTTGATTGATTAGAAAAAGTGATTATAACATTTTTATTAGGAATCCCTTTCCCCCAGATATGGATGGGTTTTTCTCTTTGTAGCACCATATTGTCCGAAAATACTTGTGCTATTTGCAATTGAGCAGATACCAAAGAAGGACTAAGAAATATTATAAAGACAAAATTTTTCAATTAATAATCATCATTAAATGCGAAAATTGGTTTTCTATACATCCATTGTCCATTTGTAAAATCAGGAAATTCAACAGTTTGGTTTCCAAGTTCAATAGATTTTTCACTCAATGGTGCAATACAACTCCAAGTCGCTGCATCATATACATCCAATGCAGTTGGCAGGTTTCTTTTTATAGATTCAATAAAAGAATGAATAACAAAAAAATCCATACCGCCATGACCGGCACCTTCGGCGTCTTTACTCCATTTTGCCCATAAAGGATGATCGTATTTATCTAACCATATTCTGGCATTATCCCATTGGTGTGGTTTGGCAGATTTCCCTTCAATATATATTCCGTTATTTACATCCATCCATAATCCATTTGTTCCCTGTACTCTAAACCCTAATGAATAGGGACGAGGCAAATTAGTATCGTGTTGCAATAATATTGTTTCTCCGTTTGCACAATTGATAGAAGTAGTTACAACATCCCCCAACTTAAAATTAATTTTTGCATTGGGATGATTTTCGCCACAAGTACTTACAATATGATTATGTAAACCCCTTGCTTTTGATGAGAAAGATGATAAGTTAGTGAACCGATTACCGCGATTAATATTTGTGTATTGTGCAATAGGTCCGATTCCATGCGTTGGATATAAATCGCCATTACGATAAATCGAATGGTGTGTTCGCCATCTAGCTTCACTCCATCCTTTATCTTCCATTTCACAACCATGGCCATACGCATTTACCCCATCGTTAAATTTCACTTCCCTTAAATCGTGTTGATACCCGCCTTGTAAATGAATTAACTCGCCAAACAAACCCTGTCGAACCATATTTAAAATTGCCATTACATCTCGGCGAAAACAAACGTTTTCTAACATCATTACATGCGCCTTATATTTTTCAGCAGCCATTACAACATCCCAATGATCTTGTAAAGTGATTCCAATTATTACTTCTGACGCAACATATTTTAATCCCGATTCTAGTGAACCAATAATCATTTCCTTATGCCATTCCCAAGGTGTAGCAATAATAATGGTATCTAATCCTTTTAATTCCAACATTTTTTTCCAGGCATAAATATCCCCTGTAAAAATCTGCGGCATTTTTTTGCCACTTAGTTTAATTAATTCTTTAGATGCAGTTAACATTCTTTCATCAATATCACAAATAGCAACAATTTCTACATCTTGTCTTTTTAATAATAGTTCAAGATGATTTTGACCACGAAGTCCAACACCTACCATAGCAACTTTTACTTTTGTTTCGTAAGAAGAAGCAAATAAATTTCCTGCGGGAAACATTGCCAAAGATGCCGCTGCAAGCCCAGTATTTTTTATAAAATCTTTTCTTTTCATGATCGATTATTTTATTTAAGAGTGATTAATAACTTGAGAAAATCAATTGATTAATATGATATTTACCGTAATTTTTTTTTCAATATTTGCATACAATACAATTCTTGTCTTGGTAAATGAAATGGCCCCTTGAATAAATTTCCTTTAGCGGTTTGAGCAATGCTTCCATCGCGATGCAAATAACCAAACCATTCTTTATTTTTTGTATCATGAAAATGTTTGTACGAATATTCATGCACCATTTTATGCCATATTGCATACCTCTCATTTCCTGTTAGTAAATAGGCCAATAAAGTAGAAATGATCGCTTCATTATGTGGCCACCAAAATTTCATGTCTTGCCAATATTCCTGAACAGGCTTGTTATAAACATCCCGGAAATAAAAAATACCACCATATTCTTTATCCCACCCACGTTTCCACATATAGTCCAGCATTTTACAACCAAGTGCAATTAAATGAGGATCGTTGTTTCGATATTTGGCTTCATGTAAAATAAACCAAGCTCCTTCGATAGCATGACCTGGATTTAAAGTTCTTCCATCCAAATGATCAATTATACTTCCATCAAGAGCTACCTGCTCCATCACACACTCAATATCATCTTTTACAAAATAAGTTTCAATATCTTTTATCCATTTCGTTATAGATTCATCACACCGATCATCGCCGATAGTTTCTCTTAATTGTTGAGCTGTGTTAATCATAATCATAGGGACTCCAATACTTTTGGAAGGACGAACATCAGTATATTTAGCAGATAATTTTTTTTCTCCGGAAGCAAAAGCAATGCAATTACCAAAAACTTCTCTTGCCCTCTTTGCAGCTGATTCATCACCACTTGCTCTTGCATATGCAGCAGCAGCAATTACATAAAATGTTTCAGAGAAATAATATCTTCTTTTTCTAATTGGGCTACCATCTCTTGTTACATGAAAGAACATTTGACCATCTTGGTCGAAACAATATGTATTTAAAAATTCGTATCCCAATTTAGCACCATCCAACCACTCTTGTTTATGTTCAACAGTATTATATAGAGTTGCAAGTAGCCATGTTGCTCTGCCCTGGATCCAAACAGCTTTATCGTCGTCAATCAATGAACCATCTTCATCACGCATTAACAAAAATCCTCCATGTTCTGTATCAAATGAACGCGGGAACCAAAATGGAACAGTATCGGTTAATAATTGAGTTTTATAAAAATCATACAGCTCAATTAATGTTTGATTAGAATAGTTCATAAAAATAATTAATTAAATTATTTTTTAATTATATCTTTTACCGGAACAGAAACAAAATAAATTTCTCGTATTCCTTCGTATAAAATGCCAATGGTATTTTCATCAATTTTTGTTAAACAAGAATAACCATAACAACTGCGCTCATCGATCAATAATTGATTAGTAGATTGCCAAGTTTCTCCATAATCTAAACTCGCTTTTATCGTTATACTATTTCGTTTCGATGATGAATTATCATTACTAAAAAACAAAATATCTTTCATCATGCCGCCTATTTTCACTTTGGCTTTTATAATACTACCCTGACAAATAGGGTCGGGAAAAGTATGGTAGGATGTGGCATGTTCCATCCAAGTTTTACCCATATCATTCGTGGTAGAAACACTTCTAAATTTGCCTCGATTATCACGCATGTTCAACATAAGTGTACCTGGGTTTGTTTCAACAACCTGTGCTTCAGTGGTATTTGATTTTGCGCCATTACCTGCTCTTTTCCATGTATTGCCGTGATCGGCACTATAAACAATTGTTGAATATGGCATTTTTGTTGAATCCCAATATTGTGCAGGAAAAACTAGTTTCCCGTCCCGCATGGCAATACCATTTCCCGGACCTTGAAATAAAATTTTCCAATCAGGGTTTTTTACTTGAGAAGTGATATTGATAGGTGAAGACCAAGTTAACCCATCATCACTGCTATTAACTAAAATAAATTGACCGGATTCATCAGGGCTCAATCCAGGCTTTGATCCTGCAATAGAGTGATTACCTTTACTCCACAAAGCAGCTACCCATATTTTTTTTGTAATCGGATCAAATAAAATACTTGGATCTCCAATACCATTTTCTTTTTGTGGCTCGCCCATGTCCATAATTACTTTCATAGGTTGCCAAGTGTTTCCTTTATCTGTGCTGCGACTCATACCCACATCAATATTACCGGGCAAATCTCTGCTACTATTATAGCGAACATCATACACAGCTATTAATGTTCCTTTATTTGTGGTGACAAATCCAGGAATACGATATGAATTAACGCTATCATCCATTATCTTTCTTATGGCAAATCCAGTAAGTTTTGCATAAGAAAATGATGATTCTTTGATGTTAATTTCACGATTTAATTCATCAATTAATTTAGAACAATGAATTTCAATTTTATTCGAGACCGGAGCATCATTTTTTAATGTAGCACTCAACCAAATATAAGATGTGCCAGAACTTGCTTTAAACGCAACGGGCAGATCGATAGATGAATGAGTTGGAATGATTGATCCAATTAAATTTGCAGAAGAAAACTCATCGGTATTTGTTAAAAAAACATCTAATTTATTAATCGTACTTACAGCACTTGAATTAATATTTATTTTTATTTTTTGAAATGATTTTTGTTGAATAGATGCAGGCAATTCTAATTTTATTTTAATGACCGGATTGGCAGCCAATCCTTTTAAAATTGGATTGAAAGTTGCGAAAGAAGTTGCAACAATTCTTTCAACTGTAGTTGTGTCTTTTTTTACAGGATTTGCAAAACAGATTTGCAAAAACAGTATAAAATAAATAATAAATGATGTAATAGTTTTCAAGAAATGATTATTTATAAATAAAAAATGACGAAAATTAAGCATCGACAAAATCATTTGTTTTTGGTTTCAGAAATAGTAATTGAATAATTAGTGCTAATAAAACAACGACTGCCATCAAAGCAAAATCTCTTCCTAAATTACCTGCGTCGGTAGATTTGCCGAGTTGATTTGTAATTAATGCTCCTGCAAACACACCAGTCATATTCATTAATCCATAAGCTGTAGCTCTGTATTTTATTGAAACAATTTGGCAAAGGATGGGCATATTGTTTGCGTCAAACATACCATAGCCAAAACCAAAGCAAAATGCTGAGCTGATGATATGAAACATAGAATTACCAAAACCAATTAATAATAAAGAAGGTATTGTTAAACCAAGGCCGATTGCACTGGTATATATCCTACCACGAAGATTTTTTTGCACCCATTTGTCGGACAAAAGCCCCCCAAAAATAACTCCCAGAAAAGATGCTGCCGCAATAGTGATGGTGGCTATGGGGCCAGCTTCAGACATTTCTATGTGAAGATTCAGAGCAAATAAAGTGGGCAACCAATTTTTAACGCCCCAACCCGGTAAACTTGCTACTGCAAAATAAAATAACAAAACACCAAAGGCTATATTTCTAAATAATAAACCTAATCCTTTAAAGAAATGAATTTTATTTTGAAAAACAATTTTTTCTGATATTTCTTGAGTTTGTACAACTTCTTTTTCCCTTAAGAAAAGAATTAAAATAAGTGAATATGCTATTCCAATCATTCCAAAAGAATGAAAAGTTGTATGCCATGAAAATGAGTCTGCAACAGTTGCTCCAAATCCTCCTAATGCTTGACCTACATAAAACCCTGTCATATGAATACCAATAGCTAAAGATCTTGTTTTTGATGAGTGGACATCTGCAATTAATGACAAGCCAGCAGGAATATATAATGCTTCACTGATTCCCATGATTGCCCTTAACCAATACAATTGATTAAATGTTGTAGCGTAGCCCATCGAGAATGTTACCCCTGACCAAACAAACAGGCTTAAAATGATCAACCATTTTCTGTTAAACTTATCAGCAATAATTCCTGAAATAGGGCTCATCAAACCATATATCCAAAGAAATATGGCCATTAAATAACCAAAGTAAGTTGCCGATTGCAATTGGGCAATATCCACTTGCATCGACGGTTTCATAGTAGACAGCATTTGTCTGTCCATATAATTCAGCAATGCTACTCCCCATAACAATCCAACTAATATCCATGGATATTTTTTTGAATATTTCATTTGGCTATCTTAATTATTTAAAATACCATATTTAAAAAAGCTTTTTACAAATCAGATTCCCCATCAAAATATCAGGTGTTCGCTCCCCAGGTTTAATTTCGCCACCAGCAATAAAAATTTTATTCTCCCATTTTAAAGCTGTTGTTGTTACCGGAGCATAAGGCATCACTCCAATATTAGACCATTTTCCTGTCACAGTATTGTATAACAATACTGATTTATTAAAACCAGGATGATTGTGAATAATGTTCATTTTCCTTTGTATTAATACTTGTCTTTCATCATCATTCGATGCACGTGTAATTGATAAATTCAAATGTTCTAATTGAGAAAAAAAAGTACCATCATCACTTCCGGAAATAATTATAAATTTTTTCCCGAATGGTACAGCAGATGCTGCCGATATATGAATAACTTTGTGATCATTATTAATATTATTTAATTTTTTCCAGTTATTTGAACTTGGAATAAAACAAAACACTGAGCTGAATAAATTAGTTATACCTGAATCTGATTTTGCTCTTCCTCCAATAACATAAATACAATCTTCTTTACCATTTGATTGTGTCACCGAAACTGTATGCGACAAAGCATTTGGCAATGAAGGTAAAATTTGCCATTGCGGATTTTCTTCATCTAAATCGATCGACATAAAATTTGCAAGAGCATTTTTTTCATTTTCCCCACCAACAATATATATTTTATTACCTATGCATGTTGCAGATAAATTAGTTACTGGGGCAGGCAATGAAGGCAAAGATTTAAAAGCGATCTTTTGATTTTTTTTATCCCATTTAAATATGAAAACTTCTTTCGATAACCCCTTTGCATTTTCTCCTCCAATACAAACAATTCCTGAATCAGTGCTTACGCATGCACTATATGCAATAGGTTGTAACAATTTTGTATTTATGGTTTTATTCCATTTGAATGAATGATTTTTTAATTGCAAAACAAATATGTCATCATAGTATTCTTTTTTACCTCCTTCCCATGGTTTTGCATCCGGGAAATTAGAGCCACCTGCTACCATCATTACATTTTCATTTACACCAATAACAGCACCTGCAATACCAAGATTATCTTGACTAATATTTTTATTCGGTAACTCTTCGATTATACGCCACTTAATTGTACTAATCATTTTCTTTTGTGCATGAGTTGTTCCAATAAAAATAAATGTGATAAGAAATATGGATAGACAAGAATTAAATTTCGTCATTCTCATTAATTCAGGGGGCTTGTAGATGATATTTTGAGGATTCTGTTTTTTCAAAGTTTGGAGGTTGTGATTGATATTTTGAAAAAGATATTTTCGTAAGGTCTTTTTTAAATAATTCAAAATCACTTTCACTCATATTATTTACTGGTAACCTAAATTCACCGCAATCCATTCCAACCGATTTCATAAATGTTTTCCCTACAGAAATTCCGCCGTAATTGCCTAACAATCGTATCATATCAATAGATTTTTGCTGTAAATTTCGAGCTGTTATAAGGTCCATTTTATCAAATGCATCAATCATTTTGTGATATAATGGTGCTGCATAATTAAATGTACTGCCGACAGCCCCTTTAGCACCTAATACCAATGCAGCCAACATATTTTCATCACGACCCCACAACATATCATATTTACCTTCTCTAAAATGAAGACAAGAAAGATAATCCATAAAATCTTCGTGAGTATATTTTATACCTGCAAAATTGGGCATTTTGCCATCTATAGCTTTCAACAGGCTGAACATTTCAAATTGAACACCGTTCAATACAGGAATATGATAATAATAAAAAGGCAAATCAGGTACTGCAGATCCTATTTCGATACAGCATTTTGCAAGCATTTCAACAGATGCGGGTTTAAAATAAAATGGTGCTGTAAAAGAAACGGCATATAAACCTATAGACTTTGCATGCTTTGCTAAATCTATACAATCTGCAATACTTGTACCTCCCAAAAGAGTCATAACTTTAAAGTCATTGTCATCTCGAGTACAATTTGCCCAAGCTTCTGCGACCTCTTTTTTTTCATTTAATGTTAGCGATACACCTTCACCTGTAGAACCGCAAATAAATGCACCTTTAACACCATTATGCTTTAAAAATTGGTAGTACGATGCAATAATATTCAAGTTTAAACTTCCATCGCTGTTCATTGGCGTAAAAGGTGCTGCTATTAACCCGCTTAAATGTTGTATATCCATTTGATTTGCATTTTATGATTAAAATAAAAATATTTTTATATTAAATTTTGTTTAATTAACAGGAATCAATCCATAATTAAATGAAGTAAATTTTATAGTAGTATAATTATCAGCTTCATATATAATACCTAAATGACCAGATGGTAAAATAACTATATCGGAATAAGCAGAAAAACCTGTGTCAACTAATAATGGATTTGTCCAAGTTTTACCCTGATCGAAGCTTTGGCGAACACCTAAAGCAGACCGATCTTTTATTGAGGTAGGGTTACAAAACAACAATATTTGTTGGCCCGAAATGTTTGTATAATTTAGCATAGCACCTTCACATATGGGTTCCGGCAAATAATGGTTAAATGCAGTTTGCCAGATTGTGGTATTATTAAGATTGCCAATACTATCGTAAGATAAAATGCGATAGTTACCCGGCAAATATTGATTTCTCGAGTTTAAAAGAACACCGCCACCTTTTAATTCTGCACTCGTTGTTTCATCAGACTGTAAACAAACATCGGGAGAAAGCTGGAATGTTTTACAATGGTTATCAGAATAAAAAACAGCTGCATAATTTGTTTTATTAATGTAAATACCGTGATTAATTGGCACTACTATTCGGCCTGAATGTATTCCTTGAGTGAGTTGCAGCGCATGCCCAGGGCCTGTTGCATAAGCCGTCCATTTAAGTGAATCTATATAGAGAGTATTGTAATTAGGTTGATACGGATGATGCACCTGTAAAGTAATATTAACGGGTGGCGACCAAGTGTTGCCATTATCGGAACTAGCTATATAAAATACTTCACGAACACCATTCAAATTAGTCACATTGGCTTGAGTATTATTTCCTGTGCAATAAAACAGAAAGATCCTTCCTTTCGGGTAAGCAGGATCTGTGTAATCTACAACTGGCGATGAATTTCCTGCTTGAAGATTTCCGTTCTCAGCAACCATTAATGAAGCACCCCAAGTTTTACCGTTATCTGTGCTTTTCTTTACTAATATTTTCACATTCCCAAAATCTGCTGAGCTATTTACACGCCCTTCAATAAAAGCTAATAAGCTTCCTTCGGGCGTTTTAATAATGGCTGGAATTCTGTAAGTATTATAACCACCATCGCCACTGGTAAATAGCTGAGTTGAAAAAGATAAAGAATCTTGTGTCAATACCGGATTACTCGTTGTGTGAGGAGGAGTGTTTTTATTACATGCCCAAAAGAAAATGGAACAAAACAGGAATAATACCATATTATTAAGAGAGTTCTTTTTCATTATATCTTTAGGAATTATTGCAAGGCTATTTAATAAAAACAAAATCTTGTAAAGCCGGAAGTTAAATCCACTTCCGGCCTACCTGCTATGAGAAACCAGCTGAGGGAATGTATTTTATTAATAGCCTGGTGTTTGGGTATATAAAGGATCATTATTTAACATTGATAATGAAATTGGTAATTCTAAAGTTGGCCCCTTTCCAGATGTAACGGTAGCAAGTGATAAATATGTTGGGTTAACATAATTATATACCCATTGGTCACCACATCTCCTTAAAGACCACCAACGTTTTCCTTCTCCAATTTCTTCTCTCAATTGTTCCTCTAATACAGCTTGAATGTTGTTATTGATTGAGCCGCTTACATACGGTGTAAATGTAACTCCATAAGCCCTAGCTCGGATCTTATTGATTTCGAAAGAAGGGTCTAATCCTAATTTAGATTTCGCTTCAGCCATTAATAACAAAACATCTGCATAACGATAAATAGGGAAATCGTTATTATAAACCTGAGATGTACCAGCTGAACTACCTAACCATTTTGACAGCATAACTCCTCGAACAGCATATGGTGCGCTTGTGCTATACATCACTTTAAAGCTACCTGTAATTCTTTGATCAGCAGGTCCGCTTGTCAATTTAGTAATCATTGCTTGGTTCATACCACATCTATTTGACCCACCAACATAAGGATACACATATGATACAACTTTTGTGGGATCATTTGATTGCTGAAAGGTTAAAGTATTTGCCTGGATACTATTTACAGTGAATTCAGAAAAGGTTCCCATTGTGGTCTGACTTAATTCATAATTTAATGCAAAAATGATTTCCGGATTATTTGATTTTTTAGTGGGATCGAAAATATCAGGATAATTAGCATCTAATTGCAAAGTTGGACCTTCTAAACTTTCTACTTGTTGCAAAGTTGTTTGTGCAATAGTAATATCAGCAATACCACCTCCTCTTACAGTACCTGTCCATAAATACACATCACCTTTTAAAACTAAGCTAGCTAAGGGATTCCAATACACACGTTTACCAATAGGTAAAGAATAATTACCACCATATAAGCTTAACGATTGTTCTATATCACTTTTTATTTGAATGAACACAGAATCTACTGAGGTTCGGGCAACATAAGTTTGAGCTGTGCCAGAAATCGTACTTACTGGTTGCGTAATCAATGGAACACTACCCCATGTTTTAGCCATAGTATAATATATGTAGGCTCTGATACCATACATATCTGCTAAATATTGATTTTGGATAGCTGCCGGCAAAACAGTTGTAGCTTTAAAAAGTTTTATGGCATCATTAATCTGATATAATAAGCTATAAAAACCACCCCAATTACCATATGGAACATTCAAAGCGGCCATCGTCCATTATATCCAGGGGGTCGCTTTCCAGAAGGCAGCCAAGGGCATACGGGCGAATACGGTCTCACCCGGAAATATCTATTTTGAGGGCGGCGTGTGGGAGCACATCGAGCAGAATAATCCAGGCCTCTATGCCGAAGCGATGGCGCTTAATCCGACCGGAAGAATGGGCCGCCCTGACGAAATCGGTAGGGCGGTAGCCTTTATCGCCAGTCCGGCCGCCAGCTTTATTAGCGGTACAAACTTGGTGGTTGACGGAGCTTTGACGCGGGGTGTGCAGTTTTAGAGCGTAGCGCCCCAATATGGGGCATATTTTTGATGCCGTTGTCACGAATGTGCGCCGCAGTGCTGATTTGGCATGGAGGCACGCTTTAAAGCTGGCACGATTCATGCTGCAAGAATTTTATCGAAAAACGTGAATAAGCGTTCTGGACTCACTTCTGGCGAATTGCTGTTCACTCGAATTGATCTGCGGGTTCTCGTCTTATATTGCCGGATTTTATGACAGAACATTTAACGATATGAATATGCAAACACCGAAGCTTTCCTTGCGGAATGTGAGCAAGAGCTTTCAAAGCAAGGGCCGGGAAATAAATGTGCTCGATAAACTTAGCTTCGATGTTTACGATCGGGACTTCGTAAGCATTATTGGGCCTAGCGGCTGCGGTAAGACAACAATATTCAACATCATTGCGGGGCTGCTGAAGCCCGACGAGGGCGAGATTCGCATGGATGGAGAGGTTGCGACTGGCCTGCGCGGCAAGGTGGGGTACATGCTGCAGAAAGATCTATTGTTGCCATGGCGAACCGTGCTCCAGAACGTCGTGCTTGGATTGGAACTGAGAGGCACACCCTTGAAGGAGTGCAAGGATGTTGCAATGGAATACATCTATACCTATGGGTTGGCTGGCTTCGAGCACGTTTATCCCAAGGCGCTGTCGGGTGGGATGAAACAGCGGGTTGCATTGATCAGGACCTTGATTTATGACCCCCAGGTCATTTTGTTGGACGAGCCATTTTCTGCTCTCGACTACCAGACAAGACTATATCTGGAGGGGGTGCTGGTAGAGGCCGTGGAGACATTCAATAAGACCGTCATTCTTGTTACTCACGATATTGACGAGGCTGTCGCTCTCTCAAAGCGTGTGGTCGTGCTAGGTGCGAGGCCGGCATCAGTTAAAGCCGTTCATGAAATCGATATCGGCCAACGCACTCCTATCGAAGCGCGGAGCGATCCTAATTTTTCCGGATATTTTCACGCTCTCTGCTCGGAGCTGGAAATTCAGACGAAAGTCGGGAGTTGACGATGGACGAAGCCATGGGTAATACGGCTCTGGGCACCACTGCCAAGAGGAACGGAGCGCGTTCGAGGTCGAAACTCCGGTTCGCCATCAAAGGGCCCATGATCACGGCGATGGTGCAACTGGGTATCGTTGGGGGAATATTGGCTGTATGGCAATGGGGCGTTCAGGCTGGAATCATCTCCAATTTTTTGGTGGGTTCCCCGGCGGGAATTTTCGTGAAAATGTGGCAAGCGATGCTGGATGGCTCGCTTTGGATGGATACACAGACCACTCTCGTTGAAGCGATCGTCGGTTTTTTGATTGGCAGTCTCGTGGGGTCGGTGGTCGGCCTGTCCTTGTGGTATTCACCGATGTTTGCACGTATTGTGGAGCCATTTATCGTTGCCATTAATAGCGTGCCGAAAATTGCGTTTGCCCCAATGGTCATCCTATGGTTCGGCACGGGCATGATTTCGAAAATTATGCTGGCCGTTTCATTGACGGCGATAGTGGCCTTGATTGCGGCTTACGAGGCGGCAAAGAACGCGGACCACGACCTGCAGGCACTGTTATTGGCTCTGGGTGCTACGAAACATCAGATCTTCTTCAAGGTGGTTGTGCCATCGACTTTGCCGGCAATGATTTCGACTTTCCGGATCAATATTGGCTTTGGCTTGGTCGGTGCCGTCGTGGGTGAGTTCATTTCTTCTTCGCACGGGCTCGGGCATATGATTTTCAATGCATCATCCCTTTATGACTTGAATTCGGTTTGGGTCGGGCTGTTTGCGTTAATGTTTGTCGGCTTTGTATTGTATTACGTTGTCGACAGTATCGAGCGCTACTTGCTGCCTTGGAGGCAGGTTGAGGCGAATCAGCGTTTGCGTGTCTGACGTGTGTGTTTAACATTCGGGAGAGTTGACATGAATTTCAAATGGTTAAAAATTGCTTGCGTTTTATCTGCGACCTGCCTGGCAACTGCCGCTTCCATGACATCAGTTCATGCGGAGGAGAAGAAAATCGTCGTCTCGCAGGCTTTTCAGTCTCTTTTGTACCTGCCTTTTTATGTGGCCATGGACAAGGGCTACTTCCAGAAGGAAGGCCTGAATGTGGTGAAACAAACCGCCGGATCTCCCAGCACTGCATTGGCGGCCGTGATTTCCGGTAGTGCGGAATTCTCCATCCATGGCCCGGAATGGACGTCCATCGCGGTTTCCAAAGGGGCATCCTTGCAGGTCGTGTCCAACGTCGTCAATGGGGCGGCTGTGTGGTTGGCAGCCGAACCGACTTTCAAATATACAGGGATCGATAGTCTGAAGGGAGTCGCCATTTCTACGGGAATGATGCCGACCACCAGCACCTCCTTGTTCATCAAAATGATGAAAGAAAAGGGCATCGATCCAGAAAAGGATCTGAAAATGACTCAGGTGCAAATTGGCAGCGAGGTTGGGCCGCTGCTCGCGCATCAAGCCGAAGTCGCTGTGATGTACGAGCCCGGCCTGGATCAGGCGGTTTCCAAGGGGATGAAGGTGATTGTTGGGTTCCCGAAGATGTATGGTCCTTATGCGTTTTCGTCGGTAACGACGCGTCGGTCGACCGATCCTGACACGATTCAGCGTTTTGTGAATGGAATGGAGCTGGCTATGCGTTACATCAATGCCGATCCTGCAGGTGCCGTGCAAGTTGCCAAGACCGAATTTCCGAGCTTGGATCCGCTTGTAGTGGAGAGCGCG